>CENJ01101243.1_pt1 | contig 153551 bp, 144 predicted proteins | sample 356161 | NCBI WGS metagenome assembly CENJ01 (sample SAMEA2619531, study PRJEB7988) | marine metagenome | biome: marine biome (ENVO:00000447); feature: surface water layer (ENVO:00002042); material: "saline water (ENVO:00002010), including plankton (ENVO:xxxxxxxx)" | depth 5 m
TCGGGCCGTTTCACCATTATCGATCCGGCGGCCGCGGACCTGCCAGATGCGCCGGGCCAGTTCGTACACGCCCAGCCCACGCTGCCGCAGCATGACCATGTGGAATTTGAGACCGAGCATGGCGTGCGTATCGTGTTCAATGATCCGCGCCGGTTTGGCTATATGCAGATGTTTACAGCTGGCGAAGACCCGTTTTATGAAATTGGTCCCGAGCCACTCTCCAATGCGTTCTCCGGGGAGAGCCTCTATGAGGCGCTGAAAGGGCGCAGGAGCCCTATCAAGACCGCATTGCTGGATCAGCATGTGGTGGCGGGGCTTGGGAATATATATGTCTGCGAAGCCTTGTTCCGGTCTGGTGTTTCCCCGCGCAGGCTCGCTCTCAATCTGGGCAAAGCACGATGTGATCGCCTGGCGAATGAAGTGCGCAATGTCTTGGAAGATGCGATTCGGGCAGGGGGCTCTACGCTGAAAGACTATGCGCATGCCGATGGGGGACTCGGCTATTTTCAGCACAGTTTCGGTGTTTATGGTCGTGAAGGCGAAGCCTGCACGCAGTGCCAAATGCCTGTTCAACGGACAGTTCAGAGCGGTAGATCGACCTTCTTCTGTTCAAACTGCCAGAGATGAGCGCTCTATCCGGTTGACGATGCAGGGCCTTCATGGTCTCTCACGCCCTCGTTCCGGGTGCGTTCAGACCCAGAGAATAGCAGGAACCTCAAAGGTGTTTTGCAGTTCTGATAAATGTTCGCCGAAAAAGGACCCTTTATGGCCTATGAAACATTGCTGATCGAAATTCACGATCAGACCGGCATTATTCGTCTTAATCGACCTGATGACCTCAACGCGCTGAATAACACGCTCATGGATGAGCTGACGGCTGCGGTGGATGAATTTGAAGACAATGACGACATTGGCTGCATCATTATAACGGGCTCTAAGAAAGCATTCGCAGCGGGCGCCGATATTAAAGAGCTTAAAGCCTATGACTTCGTCTCTGCCTATAAGCAGGATCTGATCACCCGTAACTGGGAACGGGTTTCCCGTTGCCGGAAGCCTGTGATCGCGGCTGTCGCCGGATATGCACTGGGCGGTGGATGTGAACTCGCCATGATGTGCGATTTCATCATCGCTGCTGAGAACGCAAAGTTCGGTCAGCCTGAAATCAATCTTGGTGTTTTGCCGGGCGCGGGCGGTACGCAACGCCTCACACGTTTCGTTGGTAAATCCAAAGCGATGGATATGTGCCTGACGGGTCGCATGATCGACGCTGAGGAAGCGGAGCGTTGTGGTCTGGTGGCTCGCGTAGTCGCGCCTGACGTGCTTCTGGAAGAAGCGAAAAAAGTCGCATCTATCATTACATCCAAATCTCTTCCTGTCGCTATGATGGTGAAGGAGAGCGTGAATGCCGCTTATGAGACGACTCTCAGCCAGGGCATCATGACGGAGCGCCGCCTGTTCCATTCTGTCTTCGCCACAGAGGACAAGGATGAGGGCATGGAGGCCTTTATTGAGAAGAGGGATCCGCACTTCCGGAATAAATAATCCGGAATCTTCAGCCCTCGCCGAAGAATTCCCGGATTCCTCATTGACCTTGGCGCCTTTAAAGCATATGAAGCCGCCTTTCCGAATTTTCCGACTGGAGACATTGCATGGCCAACACCCGGTCAGCCAAAAAAATGGTTCGCAAGATTGCGCGCCGCACTGAAGTCAACAAAGCGCGCCGTTCGCGCGTGCGGACATATGTGCGTAAGGTTGAAGAAGCGATCGCAAGCGGCGACAAAGCTGCAGCTCAGGAAGCACTTAAAAATGCTCAGCCTGAACTGATGCGTGCTGCTGGCAAAGGCGTGATGCACAAGAACACGACCTCTCGTAAAGTTTCCCGCCTGTCTAAGCGCGTTGGAGCTATGAGCTAAGAAATGCTCTCTTCTGGCATGCGATCTGAGCTGCCGTAGGAGTTGTAAGAAAAGCGCCCGAATGGGGCGCTTTTTTTTTGCGCACCGCAGTGGATATTGTTTGTGCAGCGACGTTTTGGCCTGATCGTCAAGGAACAGTCACGACATCCGGTTAAGTTGGAATTTCCGTTCCTGTGCGGCGTAAAAAACGGGAGGTGTGCAGGAAGTCATTGTTTTATGACATTAATGCAATCTTATCCACAATATCGCGCGAATCACATCGTTGACTTTTGATTTGGAAAGTTGAAGCCGCGGGCAAAAGTCAACGGTTGCTCGCAAAATAGCTGTTTATCTTTTCCAAAGAAAATTTCATTGTTTTTTAATGGCTTGAATGACGTCAAGCGGGGAAACCCACCTAAAAATATCATTCAGTGAAGAAAGTCAGATTGACCAAAATCGCACTGGAATTATCCTAGGTTTCGATCACGGTTAATGTCCGCACAAGGAAGTGTTTAGACGACGGTTCGCGAGAACCGATGTGTGGAGAATTGTGTTTGAGCGTAGATTATCACTTTGGATAAACTTTACAAAAATAGGGGTGCATACGGGGCTATGACAAATAATAAAATGCCCAACGTAATTGAAGCGGTGGCAGAAAGCTCAGAACAAACGGCTATTGTGATTTGGCAGTCTGTAGTTGAACAGATTCGCGGGGATGTTTCTGAATCTGTCTACAACAAATGGCTCAAGGATCTTGAATTCGTAGCGGACCTTGAAGGTGTTATTCAGGTCGCGACGGCTACAGGAACCCAGGCTGATCGCGTGAACACGGACTTCATCCGTAAGATCAATCTGCTCTGGTCAGAGCGGGACCCATCCGGCCGACGTGTGTCTGTCGCAAGCTGGGCAGATCTTCCAGAAGACGTACGTGAGCTCGCAGAGGAAGCACGCGCAGAGCGTGAGGCCAGAATTTCCTCTGACGCGACGGATGTGACGGAGCCAGCGCTTCGTACCTCCGGGAAGACCCTTAGCTTTGAAAACCTTGTTACCTCAGAATCTAACCGGCTGGCTTGCACCATCGGCCGTAAGATTGCTGACGGTCAGGCGACGCCGTCTCAGACGATCTATTTCTATGGACGTCACGGCGTGGGTAAAACGCATCTTCTGCACGCCATCGAAACTGAGATGGTACGCAATGACGACCCGCGTACAGCCGTTTATATGAGCGCGGAAGAGTTCATGGTCGCATTCGTTGAGGGCGTTAAGCGCCGCGACACGAGTGACCTGAAGACCCGTCTGCGGTCAGCTGACGTTCTTCTGATTGACGACCTGCAGGCGATTGCCGGCATGGGCGGTACACAGAAAGAATTCTTCAGCAATATCCGTGCGGTTGTTGCGCGTGGTGGTCAGGTGGTCATCACGGCTGACGAAAGCCCGTCCCAACTGGACTCTCTGAGCGCCCGCGTGCGTGAAGAGCTTCAGGGCGGTGTTCTGATCGAAGTCGCTGAGCCAGACGAGGCTATGCGCCGTCGTATTGTTGAGATGAAGGCTGCTGAGATCGCAGCTGAGAATCCAGGTTTTGAGCTGTCCTCTGAGGCGGTGGACCTGATTGTCAGCCGTGTGAAAGGCCCGGGTCGCCAGCTTTACGGTGCGGTCTGCAACGTTTTCACTGCAACGACCTTCATCGGCAATCCGGTTACGCTGGATGATGTCAGCGCTGCTGTGCGTCGTCAGCTGGGTGATCTGAAGCCGCCGACGATTGATCAGGTGAAGCGAGCAACCATGACCGCTTTTGACGTGACCAAGACGGATCTGGAATCTGCTCGCCGCAGCCGGTCCATCGCTTACCCGCGTCAGATCGCCATGTATCTCTGCCGTAAGATGACCACACGGTCGCTTCCGCAGATTGGCCGCTTCTTTGGCAATCGTGACCACACGACTGTGCTCTATGCGGTTCGTAAGCTGGAAGATGCTGTGAAATCTGATGAAACGCTGCGTCGTGACATCGAAAAGGTTGAGCGTGCTATCGAGGATATCCTGTCCAGCGCGGGCAAGTAGTCGCCCGTTGTTTTTAGAAAATCTCCCGGGTTTTGACTGAAAACGGGAGATTTTTGGCAAGAAACCACAGAAATCTGTAGTTTCCGGCAAAACTAGCGGCAAATGGGTTTTGCGAAACTCAGTTTTATGGATAAATCTCAGCCCGTTTCGAATCGAAGCGGGCTGATTTTTGTTTGGGAAGCGGGAGCAGACAGACGCTCCTGAGAGGCAGAAGATGAAGCTGACGATTGACCGTTCGGATCTCCTACGCGCACTCAGCCACGTGCAAAGCGTTGTCGAGCGACGGAATACGATTCCCATCCTTTCAAACGTTCTTCTGGCGGCCGGTTCCGGCTCGCTCACGCTGACGGCGACAGACCTTGATATTGAGGCTGTAGATGCCGCTGATGCTCATGTGGATCAGGAAGGCGCGCTGACCGCTCCGGCTCAGACCCTGTTTGATGTCGTGCGTAAACTTCCGGAAACCGCAGAAGTTCAACTGGAATACATGCCAGACAATCAACGCCTCTCTATTCAGGCAGGTCGCTCACGGTTTGCGCTTCCAACGCTGCCAGCGGCGGACTTCCAGACCATGGTGCGTGATGAGGGCGCGGTAAGCTTCTCTCTCGATGTGAATGATCTGAAGCGCCTGATCGATAAGACACGCTTTGCGATTTCTACCGAGGAAACCCGTTATTACCTGAACGGTGTTTATCTCCACATTCATAAGGGCGAGGACGGCAGCAAGCTGCGCGCTGTCGCAACTGATGGTCACCGTCTGGCGCTTTCTGAAATCGATGCACCGCAAGGCTCTGACAGCCTGGCAGGCGTTATCATTCCACGTAAAGCCGTGTCTGAAATCCGTCGCCTGATTGATGGCTATGATGGTGTGATTGAGGTTTCTGCTTCAGAAGCGAAGATCGTCTTCACGGCAGGCCGTGCGGTTCTCACAACCAAGCTGATTGACGGGTCATTCCCTGACTATGCGCGCGTTATCCCTCAAAATAACGAACAGACGCTGAAAGCGGGAAATGTTGCGCTTGAGAAAGCGGTCGATCGCGTCGCTACCGTTTCAGCAGAACGTTCCCGCTCTGTGAAAATGTCTCTGGAAGCCGACAAAGTCGTTCTCACCGTGAACCATGCAGAAACAGGCCATGGTGTTGAGGAAGTCGAAGGCGAGTATGGCGGCGAGCCGATGGAGATCGGTTTCAATGCGCGCTATCTTCTGGACGTTTTCCAGCAGGTGGATGGTGACGAAATCCTTTTTGATTTCAACGATCCGGCATCTCCTGCACTGGTTCGCGACCCGGCTGACCCGGCATCCCGCTATGTGTTGATGCCACTGCGCGTCTGATCCTGATGGACGGCGCGGGCCGGATCTATCTGAAACGCCTCGCGCTCTCCACATTCCGGAATTATAGCGCGCTGTCGATGGCGCTCGATGGGCGCCATGTCTGCCTTTATGGGGCAAATGGCGCTGGCAAAACCAATCTCATTGAAGCGATTTCCCAGTTATCGCCCGGGCGCGGTCTGCGGTCGGCTGGCTTGCCGGATATGGCGAAGGTTGAGGCCGGTCAGGCTGGTAGCAATTGGGCGATGGGCGCGACACTGTTTGACGGGGATATGGACCGTTCCATCCGCATTGATGCGAGCATGGAAGGCTCCGGACGCGGCAAACGCAGCATGCAGATTGACGGTGCGGGCTCAACTGCTGGGGCGCTGAGCGAGCTTGTCCGGATTATCTGGCTGACGCCGGCTATGGATCGTGTGTTTGCGGGCGGCGCGACGGAGCGGCGCAAATTCCTGGATCGGCAGACGCTGGCCCATTTTCCAAATCATGCGCGCCACTCAACAGCCTATGAGAAGGCCATGAGAGAGCGAAACCTGCTGCTTGAGCGTGATTTCCCGGATCCTGTCTGGCTGGATGGTCTCGAGGCTAGGCTTGCTGAGCATGGCGCTCAGATCGCGTTTAACCGCGTGCAGACCGTTTCCCGTCTTCAGGCCGCAGTTGAGACGCGCCCGGATGGCGCCTTTCCGAAAGCCGATTTAGGGCTTGAAGGGCTCGCTGAGGAAGCGTTTAGCGAGGGTAAGTCCGTGTCCGAGGTCGAGGCGCTCTTAAAGGACGCTTTGAGCGAGGGGCGGCGACGCGATGCGCGCGCCGGGCGTACGCTCAGTGGCCCGCATCGCTCTGATCTCGTCGTCATTCACCGGCCGACGGGTGTGCCTGCTGCGCTTTGTTCCACCGGCCAGCAAAAGGCATTGCTCATCGGCCTGATCCTGTCGAACGCTCGTGCGTTGGAAGCTGAAGAGCATTTGCGCAATCCGCTGGTGCTGCTCGATGAGGCGGTGGCGCATCTGGACCCGGATCGCCGTGCGGCGCTGTTTGATGAGCTCTCAGCCCTGAATGGTCAGGCCTGGCTGACCGGCACGGAGAGAAGCTTGTTTGAGGGGTTCGGGGATCGGGCTCAATATTTTGAGGTCAGTGGCGGCGAAGTGATTGCGCAGGACTAAAAAATTCACCTGCTGCGCGAGTGATGCGGCGTTAAAATTCTGATTTCCGCAGCATTATCCACGGTGAATTCCAGCCCGGGCTCCGAAGAAAGTTCAGCATTCTTGCGACTGTCACGAAACTCTAATGAAAACAGTGAAATAAAGCTCAGTTTCCGGAGTAATTTTCTGGGCTGAAATTTCCCTTTTGCGGCAAACCTGCCTATACTGAGAAAAGTGATTCACGAAGAAAAAACGAAGGCACAAATGGCCGACGAAACAGTAGATACACCGGAATATGGCGCAGGGTCGATCAAGGTCCTGAAAGGACTGGAAGCGGTGCGTAAGCGCCCGGGCATGTATATCGGTGATACGGATGACGGGTCCGGTCTGCACCACATGATTTACGAAGCCGTCGACAATGCGATCGACGAGGCGCTTGCGGGGCACGCAACTGAAGCGACTGTCGTTCTTCATGCGGATGGCTCTGCTGAAATTACTGATAACGGTCGCGGCATGCCGGTTGACCTTCACCCGACTGAAGGCATTTCGGCGGCTGAGGTCATCATGACCCAGCTCCACGCTGGCGGTAAGTTTGACCAGAACTCCTATAAGGTTTCAGGCGGTCTGCACGGCGTTGGTATTTCGGTTGTAAACGCGCTTTCTGACTGGCTGGAGCTTCGTATCCACCGTGAGGGTCACGAACATTATGTGCGCTTTGTCGATGGCGGCACGACTGAGGCGCCTCTGAAAGTTGTCGGCGATAGCGAGAAGCTCGAGAACGGTAAGTATTACACCGGTACGAGTGTGCGTTTTTTTGCGTCCCCTTCGACCTTTACAATGACCGAGTACAATCGCAGCACGCTGGAACACCGCCTGCGCGAGCTCGCCTTCCTGAACTCCGGCGTGAAAATCGTCTTCAAGGATTTGCGTCAGCCAGAAACACACGAAACCATCTTCCAGTATGATGGCGGCGTGAAAGCGTTCGTTGAACATCTGGACCGTCAACGCCAGCCTGCCATTCCTGAAGCCATTTATACTGTGGGCGAAAAGGACGGCATCACAGTCGATGCGGCGCTTCAGTGGAATGACAGCTATCACGAGAATGTTCTGTGTTTCACGAACAACATCCCGCAGCGCGATGGTGGTACTCACCTTGCTGGCTTCCGTGCGGCGCTGACCCGCGTCATCAACAAATATGCGGGCGAAACCGGCGCTGCACAAAAGGGCAAAGTCACGATTTCAGGCGATGATGCGCGCGAGGGACTGAGCTGTGTCCTTTCTGTGAAAGTGCCTGATCCGAAATTCTCCTCCCAGACCAAAGACAAGCTCGTCTCCTCTGAGGTGCGTCCGGTTGTTGAGAGCCTGATGACAGAGAAGCTCTCTGAATGGTTTGAAGAAAATCCGGGCCCGGCCAAACTGGTCATGCAGAAAATTGTCGAAGCGGCTGCGGCGCGCGAAGCTGCGCGTAAGGCGCGTGAGCTGACCCGCCGTAAGACGGCGCTCGATATCACCTCGCTGCCGGGTAAGCTGGCAGACTGTCAGGAAAAAGATCCTGCCAAGTCTGAACTCTTCATCGTGGAGGGTGACTCAGCTGGAGGTTCGGCCAAACAGGGCCGGAACCGTGAGAACCAGGCTATTCTGCCGCTGCGTGGTAAGATTCTGAACGTAGAACGCGCGCGTTTCGACAAAATGCTGTCTTCAGATCAGGTCGGCACGCTGATCACTGCCCTGGGGGCTGGCATTGGGCGTCGTTCGGAAACAAATCCGAATGAAGGCTTTCAGATTGAGAAGCTCCGCTACCACAAAATCATCATCATGACCGATGCTGACGTCGACGGTGCGCACATTCGTACGCTTCTGTTGACCTTCTTCTATCGTCAGATGCCGGAAATCATCGAGAACGGTTATCTCTATATCGCTCAGCCGCCGCTCTATAAGGTTTCTAAAGGCCGCTCTGAGCGTTATCTGAAGGATGACGCCGAGCAGGAAGGCTATCTCATCGAAGAAGGCACTACCGGCGAGGTTCTTGTGCTTCAGGATGGCGAAACCATTGGCGGTGAAGACCTGCGGACAATTGTACGAGACGCTGTGACGGCAAAAAGCCTGATCCGTCGTCTGGCGCTGAAAGCACCGGGCGTACTGGTCGAACAGGCTGCACTTGCAGGTGCTCTGCGCTCAGGTGCCGGTGAAGCGGAAGCTCAATTCACGGCGACCCGTATGAACCGTATTGCCGAGGAAGGCGAAGACACATGGTCTGGTGCCTTTGAAAATGGCAGCCTGGTTCTGCAGCGTGTGGTTCGTGACGTTGAAGAAAAAATGGCTCTCGATCAGGCGCTACTTGTGTCTCCGGACGCGAAAAGACTTGCGGAAAGAGTTGAGGACCTTCTTAAAATTTTCTCGGAACGATCTGTACTGCGTCATGAAAAAGGCGGTGAGATTGACGTCTTCGGCCCTGTGTCGCTCGTGGATGCGGTTCTGGCGTCTGGATCAAAAGGTCTTTCAATTCAACGCTATAAAGGTCTGGGCGAGATGAACCCTGACCAGCTCTGGGAAACCACGCTTGATTCGAATGCGCGTACCTTGCTGCGCGTGAAAGTCGAGCACGCAGACGAGGCGGACGATATGTTTGCCAAATTGATGGGTGATGTGGTCGAACCGCGCCGTGAATTTATTCAGGCGAATGCACTTGAAGCGGAAGTCGACGTTTAGGATTTTCCCGGGTTTTTTAACCTATGACGGCTTTGCGTTAAGATGTTGGCAAGCCTGTCGGCGCATTCTGTTTGCACGATTTGCGACACAGATTCCCGGTAGGCTGCCATGCTCAAGCATATAACAACATCTCGGCTGATTTATGCGGCAGTATCGCTGGCGATTGCGCTTCTCATTGTTTGGGGGGCGACGCAGGCTGCGCCGCCAATTCCGAAGCTTTTTGCGCAACAGGATAAGCTGGAGCATTTCCTTGCCTTCGGCGCATTGACCCTTTGGATAACCGCGTTTTTTGGCCCGCGCCATATCGGACTTTCTTCTGCGCTGGCTGTCCTTGCCGGCATCGGCCTGGAACTGGTTCAGGCATTTCTGATCCCGACACGTTCAGGTTCGCTCATGGACTTGCTGGCAAGCATTGCAGGGGTTGTCGCCTGCGCCGCGTTTGTCATGATCTGTCGGAGTTTGATTCGATCACGGCGGGTGTCTGCATCGGCCTGATCTTTTAGATCTGGGCAGGAGGGGACATGCCCGTCATTCAGCTGACGAGCTTTAACTGCGAAAATCTGATGATGCGTTTTGCCTTTGGCGAAACCTCTATTCCGCGCCTTCGTGAGAAGCTCACCATGGTGTCAGATGCGGATGCTGCGAACGCGGTAGATGGCGCGTTTAATGTGCTTTCCGAAGACGATCGCACCCTGACAGCACAGGCGCTGGCGAGTTCCAAATCAGACATTTGCGCGTTGCAGGAAGTGGAAAATCTGGTCACGCTGACTGCGTTCCACAATCGATATCTGCGCCGTTGGTCACGTACCGGATATGAGTGCCGAATACTTAAAGAAGGCAATGATTCCAGAGGGATAGATGTCGCTGCCCTCAGCCGCAAACGACCAGATCGGATTTTGTCTCACGTCGGGCTGACGCTCAATGATGTTGGCATTCCGCTCTTGCCGGGGCAAACGCCGCGCGACTCGGTATTCCGGCGCGATTGTCTCCAGCTTGATTTTACCTTCGGTGAAACGCCGCTCACGCTTTTCATTTGTCATTTTAAGTCCATGCATGGCGGGCGGTGGGAAACCCGAGCCATTCGTCAGCAGGAAGCGCTCGCTGTGCGTCGTCTGATTGAGCGGGAATTTGAAACGCCTGCCGAAGCAAACTGGATCGTCTGCGGTGATCTGAATGACTTTCTGGAACAGGATGGCAGGGTTGATACCGGCCACGGTCTCTCGCCGCTCATTCGTGATGGGTTTTCGTTCGACGCGCTGATGATGTGCGACCTGCCGGATCTGGAGCGCTGGACGCATCATTATACCGGTGATGATACTTATTCGGCGCTGGACCATTTTTTACTGTCACCCGCGCTCGCAACAAAAAATGCACGGCCTGACGTGTCGATCACGCGTCATGGTATGCCCTGGCAGGCGAGCCGCTATCAGGGCTTCCGCTTGCCGGGCATTGGATGGAGCCACCCAAAAGCCTCTGATCACTGCCCTATAAGCCTGACCGTTGAATTGTAGGGCGACATTGCCTGCGAAAATCGAATAGGTCGGAAAATCAGGGTGTTAATCAGAGATTTTCCCTGCCAGACTTGAAGTCCTGACACTGCAAGTCAGATTCGAAAGTCAATTCGGCCAGAACCATCAGGCGGGGGATATATGTCTCGATTTGAAGACCTTCTTGAAACTGTGAAGGAATATCAGCTGCGTGCGGCTGAAAATTACGAACGTATCCGCCAGCTTGCCAGCGACCTGAAGGATGGCTTTTGCGCGTATCTCGGTTCCAGCAAGGGCGTATGCGTTCATCTTGTCCCGCCGACCGGGGCGTTTAAACCACAGACGGATCTGGATACTGCTTTTTCCATCCCGCCGCGCGGCTTCCGGCCGTTAGGACCGGTTCTGTTTGGGCTCGCTGTGCGCGTAACGGAGGGCACAGAATGGATCCGCGTTGTTGTTCACTGCCATAAACAGGGCGAAAATTTCACAGTTCACGTTGATGACGGTCCAAGCTATACTTTCAAGCTCCCACTAGCGGATAATGATCCGCAGGAGTTTTACGATATCTTGTATGCGTATATTCGTGCCCAGTTTTCTGAAGCGATTGAACGATATGACCGGGGAACCGATGCACGATCCATTGGTTTTGATTTCAGCGAGGCTGACGACGGGTAAAGCCGCCTAGTCGGTTTTTCCGTCCCATTCTGATCACATCAGTATATAATTCTGCAATCTCACCGGTAGCCAACAGCTCCGGCCACGCGTCTCTGCGCTTCTTAGGATGGGGCGGGACGCAGTTAAAATAAGGAACCTGCCCATGGCAGTATCAGGGGAAACCGCAGCGCTTCTTTCGCCAGTTGAGGCTGTCGCGCTTATCGGTGTTCTGGGCATTGGGGCTCAATGGCTTGCCTGGCGTATGCAATGGCCTGCCATTGTAATGATGAGTGTGGCTGGTCTTCTGGTGGGGCCAATCTCATCGCTTATTCTTCCAATGCCAATCCTCCAGCCGGACGCGACCTTCGGCGAACTGGTTCGCCCGATTGTATCGCTGGCTGTTGCCATCATTCTGTTCGAGGGTGGCCTGGCGCTTAAATTCTCTGATTTGAGGGATGCAGGCTCTGCCGTACGGCGCCTCGTATTCTTTGGCGCGCCGATTGCCTGGGTTCTGGGAACTTTGGTCTGCTACTTCTTTGCCGGGCTCGGGCTCGGCACAGCCATTCTCTTTGCGGGCATTCTGATCGTGACCGGACCGACGGTGATCATGCCGCTTCTGCGTCAGTCAAAGCTGGGCGGACGGGTCGGTAAGGCGCTGAAATGGGAAGGCATTGTGAATGACCCTGTAGGCGCCCTTTTTGCGGTTGCCGCTTATGAGGTTCTGCGCGTTCTTGAGGCTGAACAGAATGCTTTCACCATTATCGGCTGGATTATTTTCGCCGCTATTTTGGGCGTTATTATTGGCGTTGGGTTGGGCAAAGGCCTGACCCATGCTTTCCGCAATGCATGGATGCCGGAATTCCTGAAAGCGCCGATCATTCTGATCAGTGTGCTGGCGTGTTATGCGCTGGCAGAAGCGATCGAACATGAGATTGGCCTCGTCGCGGTGACGGCATTCGGCATGACGCTTGGCAACTCCAAATTCGCCAGCCTTCAGGATATGCGCCGCTTTAAAGAGAATATTGCGGTCATTCTGGTCTCCGGCGTGTTCGTTCTGCTCACGGCAGGCCTGACGGTCGACATAATCATGTCCGCGCTGAACTGGCAGACCTTTGCATTCCTCATCGGCATGCTGTTCGTAGTGCGCCCGGCAACGGTCGCACTGTCGACAATGGGCGAATTCAAACTGAAAGAAATGTTTCTGGTCGGCTGGATTGCTCCGCGCGGTATCGTGGCGGTCGCCGTGTCAGGCTTCTTTGCGGGCAGGCTGGCCACGCTCGGCGGCGGGGATTCAACACTGCTCGCGGGCGCTGAACAGATTGTGCCTTTGTCCTTCGCAATCGTGTTTACCACCGTCACGCTGCACGGCTTCACCATGGCACCGTTGGCGCGGTATCTGAAGCTTGCCCATTCCGGTGCGACCGGCGTGCTTCTGGTTGGCGCGAATGCCTGGAGTGTGGGCCTCGCAAAAGTGCTTAAAGATGCTGGCATTGGCGTTGTGATGGCTGATACCGATCTTCGTCGTCTGCGCCCGGCACGTGAGGCTGGCATTACGGCCTTCACAGGTGAAGTTTTGTCTGAGGCCGCTGAGCATCGTCTCGACCATGCGCTGTTTTCAACGCTCGCAGCGGTCAGCGCGAATGACTATTACAATGCGCTGGTCTGTCGCCATTTCGGCCCGGAACTTGGCCGGGAGCACACCTTCCAGCTGTCGAGTTCGGACAATGATCAGGACCTTCTGGGCGTGCCGCGCACGTCACGTGGCCGCACGCTCATGCGCTCGGGACGAAACTATGATGGCCTCATCCGTGACCATTATAAGAAATGGGTCTTCCACAAGACGGAACTGACAGAGAAGTACAATCTGGAAACTTTCCGCAAGGAGCGTCCGGATGCGGATCTGATCGCCGAAATCCGAACGGACGGCACGATTTACTTCCTCGGTCCGGACCGCACGCCCAAGGGTGAAACCGGTGCGCGGATTATCAGTTATGGGCCTGAAGTGACATCGAAACCTGTCACGACACCGGCTCCAACGAATGGTCAGCCACCAGCCGATCCGGTTGTGCCGTAAAGGTGAAGCCGACCACCATGTTCTTTCAACCATTTTCGGGCCGCCTTGTGCGGCCCGTAGCTTTTTTCCACCAAAGCCCAGAAGTCGGCTGAATGGTTCATTTCAATCAAATGGGCCACTTCATGCGCGGCGACGTAATCGAGAATGCCGGGTGGGGCGAGGATGAGCCGCCAGGAGAAATTCAAATGCCCTTTGGAGCTGCATGATCCCCATCGCGAACGCGTGTCACGAATGGTGATGCGTTGCGGGTCCACCGCTAACCGCTCCGCATGCACGTCCACGCGCTCCATTAGTGCCGCTTTTGCTTTCAGACGCAGATAGCGCTGAACGCGATCTCCATAGGTGACGTCTGCGCCAGGACTGTCCAATTGCGCGGGTGGGCCTTCAATCTGGCGTGTTCGGCCAGACCGGCCAGAGCAAACCAGCGTATGCGGCACGCCTTCAACCGGCAGCTCTATACCCGGCTGAAAATCGGTACGGACCGGTTGTGTCGCGAGTTGTGCCTCCAGCCAGCCTGCCTTGGCTTTGACAAATTTTTCTGCAGACTTCAGGTGCCGTGTCGAGGGCGCGGTGATGACAGGCATACCCGTTTTGGGATCAATTCGCAGTATGAGGCGTTTGGCTCTTGTATTTACACGGAAGCTGACCGGAAATTCCAATCCGTCAGGTCCTGTAATGTTGAATCGGTGGTCCTTCATGGGCAGTATGTTACAAGCAGTTTTCAGGGGACAAAACTGTCCTTTTCGGGACAGCAAACAGGGAAGCAGGTATGAAAAAGTTTTTGCTTAGTGGCGCGGCAGCGCTGGTATTGGCGTCTTGCGGTAATGGTGGACCTACAGCGGATCCGGCAGAAGTGGAAGCGGCCCTTGTGCAGTTGTCTTTGCGGGATTCGGGTTCTGGTCGCGTTGAGTTTGAAGAAAGCTCCGTTGACGGTGATGATGCTGTCTTCCGCAATGTGATGATCCGCACCAGCGATTTTGCGACGACAGATGATGACGCAGATGCTGACACAGATCTAGATATCGATGTCGAAGTGGGCACGGACTCAGCCGATATGAAAATCGGCGAAATGCGCTTTGGCGGACTTTATGTGAGCGAAGAAGGCATTGCCAATTTCTCTGACATGACGCTCTCCATGATTGAAGCGGTTCCAACAGACCCAGCTGAATCGGAAGACGTGACAGCGACCCTCGGCGAAGTCTCGCTGGTTAATCCATCACCATCGCTCGCGGCATGGCTTGCGGGTGTGTTTGGTCAGGGCGAGGCAACAGATATTCCTGCGCCGGAAGATGTGCAGTTTGACTCATTTTCATTGTCCAACTGGCTGATTGAAGGTGCTGATGGCGAAGACATGATGCGCCTCTCCATCGATTCCATCGCTGCTGAAGATGCGGGTGAAAGCAATCTTGGCCAATTTGGATTGAGTGGTCTGGACCTGTCTTTCGCTGATGGCGATGACGCGGGCACATTCACGCTGGGATCTATCGAGATCACAGGCGCAAATACAGAAATCCTCGAAGGCCTGGCTAAAGTTGAAGAAGATGGCCCGGGCGAAGACCTGATCGGTATGATGTATGGCAACCCGTTGGATCCGGGCTTTGACAGCTTCGAACTGGAGGGGCTCAACCTTGATTTTGCGGGTCTCAGCGTAAACCTGCCAAGTCTCGTCTATGACGTCACGCGCAATTCGGATGATATTCCGACACGCTATGACATGCCGGAATTCACTCTGACCGTGAACGCAGATGCTGAAGGTGGTTCAGTTGGTGCTGAGCTCGCATCAGCGCTCTTGATGCTGGGCTTTGATGAGCTTGTGCTGACGGGTTCTGGTGAGTCCTCTTATGATCCGGAAACAGATATTGGCACCACAGAATCCAGCCGTTTCGCGCTGGCTGATGCATTCGTTCTGAACACCACGAGTGAAATTGGCGGCCTCAGCCGTATGGCTGCCGCTATGGAAGAGATGGACTCTGAAGCCTTCGCCAATGGCGAGCAGGACCCGCAGGCCATGATGATGGAAATCTATTCAGAGCTGGATTTCTATAATTTCAGCTTGTCGCTGACGGATGAAGGCCTTGTGGACAAGGCGCTTGGTTTCTTCGCGGTTCAGCAGGGCACGACCCCGGAAACGCTTCGAACCAACATTCTGACCATGATGGGTGCTTTGCCCGCGATGGCTCAGGGCTTCGGTGTGGATCCGAATATCGCCGCTGATCTTTCTGCCGCGCTTTCCGGCTTCATTTCTGGTGATGCTGGCGAGCTGACCATCTCGTTTGATCCGGAAACGCCGTTCACGTTGACAGAGCTGATGCAGGATCCCACACAGCTCACCAAGGAACGTCTGGGCTTTTCTGCAACGGCAGAATAGGCCGACCGGGGACTGAACAGCAAAACGCCCTCTTCATGAAAGAGGGCGTTTTTTCTTGTCCAAATTTTCGAACTGTTATTCGGCGGCCATCATATAGCTGCCCTGCAATTCGCGCTCCTGATCGGCATCATGGAATTTCCCGATGAAATCCACGACGCGCGGCACGATTTCCTTGCGGAAACGAGAGCCGTTGAACACGCCATAATGGCCAACACCCGGCTGGACATAATCAAGGCGCATATTTGCTGGCAGGCTTGAGCAGAGGTCGTGAGCGGCCTGCGTCTGGCCAATACCAGAGATATCGTCATTCTCGCCTTCAACCGTCATCAGGGCGGTTTTTGTCACCTTGGACGGCTCGACCAGTCGGCCGCGATGGTAAAACTCACCGCGCGCCAGTTCATGGTTCTGGAAGACGCGTTTAATCGTGTCGAGATAGAACTCTGCAGACAGGTCGAGAACGGAAAGATACTCGTCATAGAATTCGCGGTGTTTTTGTGCACTGTCGCCATCATCCCCCACCAGGTGTTCGAAGAAGGACCAGTGCGCATCGACATGGCGATCCCAATTCATGTTCATGAAGCTGGAAAGCTGGACGAAGCCTGGATAAACGCGCCGCATTGCCCCCGGATAAGGGAAGGGCACAGTGTAAATCATATTGTCTTCGAACCATTTGAAATCCTGCTCTTCAGCAAGCTGGTTCGGAACAGTTGGGCTTTTACGGCAATCAATCGGTGAACCCATAAACGTCATGCTGGATGGCGCATTCGGGTCATTGTCCGCAGACATAAGAGAGACTGCGGCGAGAACAGGTGGCCCCGGCTGGCAGACGGCCAGCACATTGGCGCCCGGTCCGACCTCAGTGATCATCCGGCGCACATAATCGATATAGTCGTCGAGATTGAAGCGGCCCTGAACCAGTGGAACCATGCGCGCATCGGTCCAGTCGGTGATGTAGACCTCGAAATGCGGGAGAAAGGCCTCAACCGTGCCTCGCAGCAGAGTGGCATAGTGGCCGGAAAGCGGCGCAACGATGAGAAGGCGTGGCTGAGGCTGGTCGCCAATCGCTTCGCGCAGTTCGTCTTCGTCGCGTTTGAAGTGGACAAGGCCACACCATGCATCTGACCAGACGGTCTCGGGGTGGACGGATACGTCAACGCCGTTGATTTCGGTCTCATCAAGGCCCCAGACCGGCTTCCCATAGGTGCGGGTGAGGGATTCAACCAGAGCCGCTGACGCCGCGATGGATTTTCCGAATTCGGTCCTGCTAAGCACGTTGAGGTCTGATTCAAACATCAGGCGGTTCGCGCGGGCAAAGGCGCGCATAGGCGCGGCCGCAGCACGATGCATCTCAATCATCGCATAAAGCATGATGAACCTCTCAATTGGATATGCCAGCAACTGTATTTGTTGCGGTGCAACATACGCTATCAGTCTGCTCTTAACAACCACTCTATCCGATTGAGCAGAATTGATGCCTCGCCTTCCCGCAGGAGGCGAGACACCGTTGTTTTCGTTTATGCCATTTCTGGCGTGGGCCATTTTGCTTCAGAAAAATATCGACTTTTGACCCGCTCCATATACGCCACCAGATTTTCGTGACGGGTGATCAGTTCTTCAACCGGCGTGTCGAAATAAGGCGTTGCCCCCGCAATCAACATGGACGCGACGCTCGCATCACCTGCTTTCGGGGCGTCGCCGAACAGGTAATCCTTTTCACCGAGCGCGGCTGCGATAGCCAGAATATCCCATTCAGCAAATTTGAGCCGTTCTTCGCGTGAGTGACGGCCGAATCCTGTGCCCCAATAGCTGGTTTTGATCTGTGTCAGAACTTCTTCAATGACCTGCGCCCGCGCGTCTTCCGGTATGCCCATGAAGAATGTAGCGGGGCCTTTCTTGAAGTTCTCCGGGATCAGCCAGCGTTCGTATAGAATGCAGGAATAGAGATTGCTCTCTACCATGCGCTCCAGCGCCCAGCCTGTTCCGATTTCAGCATCGCTGAGACCGTCATCAAGGTTCTTGCCCAGTTTCTTTTCCATATGCGCGCGGATGAAATTGCTGTCCTCGATCAGCAGGTCTTCATCCTTCATATACGGTGCCTTGCCCTTGGGAATGGATTCCAAATCGGCAATAGCGCGATCAAATTCCACGCCCAGCATCTGAAGCTGCATGTCGGATTTCATCACATATGGGCTGGGTGATGGGCAACCAAATCCAGGGCCCCATCCATATAAGGTAATCATCTTCGTCCCTCCTTCCGCTTGGGTGACGAAAACCTTGATAAGGGAGGGCTGCTGACACCATGATGTCAGTAGCGTGGCAGTAAGGTAATCTCATGAGACGAACAGAGCGCTTATTCCAGATCATTCAGATATTGCGTCGCCATGACCGGCCCGTGACAGCATCTGAACTGGCAGAGGAATTGGAAACATCTCTGCGCACCATATACCGCGATACCGCTGAACTGATTGCGCAGCGTGTTCCCATTCGCGGTGAGGCGGGCATGGGGTATATACTTGAAGATGGATATGACATGCCCCCGCTCATGCTGACCGCCGATGAGTTGGAGGCTGCTGTCCTCGGCGCAAAATGGGTGGAGGCACGCGGTGACCTGCATCTGGCGAGAGGTGCCAGAGATCTCATAGCGAAGCTCACAGCCGCCGTACCGCCTGACCTTCAGCCCGTGATCGTTGACGCGGGGCTCGCGCCGGTGAGTTTCCGCTCGCGGCTTGCCGATAGTTTTGATGTTTCACTGATCCGTCTTGCCATCAGGACGCAGAAGAAAATTCATCTGACCTACTCAGATGAGAAAGGGAATGCATCGTCCCGCACCATCTGGCCGTTTGTACTGGCCTATTCAGAAGAGGCGAGAATGATCTGCGCATGGTGTGAAATGCGCGAAGATTTCCGCCATTTTCGAACAGACCGTGTGATCAGGGCTGAATTGATAGACGCGAAATTCCCCGTGCGCATTCACGAGCTGAGAAAGCGTTGGAATGCGATACGGCGTCAGGAGCGGGAAGCCGAAAAAGCCCGCCAGGCGGGCGTTTCCGAAGCTTGATCAGCCTTCGGCTTCCGGCAGAAAGTTCGCCATGCACTCGGCCATGTCGCGCGGGTTTTCATAGGCTGTGAAGAAGGTTTTGACTTCCCAATTGTCATCCAGAAGATAGATCGCAACCGAGTGGTCGAAGACATAGCCGATTGCGCTGTCTTCCTGCGAGCTGACCTGATACTGGGCCTGAAACTCTTCAGCGGCAGCGCGGATCTGTTCTGGTGTGCCTGTGAGGCCGACCATATTTTCCGGATAATATGGGTTGGAGATGTACTGCGTCAGAACCTCTGGTGTATCGCGCTCGGGATCAAAGCTGATCAGCATGGCGCGCGGGTGTTCCAGATTGTCTGGAAGCGAGTCGAGCGAATACATGATCTTTTCCATGATCACCGGGCAGGCGTCCGGGCACATGGTGTAGCCGAAATACATAAGGGTATATTCGCCTTTGAAGTCTTCTTCAGTGACGGCCACGCCATCCTGATTGACCAGATCGATAGGACCGCCCCAGCCATATTCTCCACGGGAGTGACAGGTTTCCTGCGCACCCGATGAGGTCGCGACCTGAGTGCCCTCTTCACTGCCGCATGCAGCAAGCAGGATGAGAGAAGAGAGAATGCCCGCCTGGGCGAAGAATTTACCTGACGCCATATTGATCTGGTCCTTTACTATGGGTTCAGATAGGACAAGACAGGCCGATTGAAAATACTCGGGAATTCGCATGCCGCATCGCCTCGATGGACATAAAACCTTTTTTTCCCTTCCAAAAGAGGGACTTGGCGGTGTTGGCTCAGCATTTGGTCGATTGCGGGTGCGCACCTTTGTCGCGACACGTTGGCTGGCGATTGTCGGTCAGGCGATTGCCGTCCTGTTTGTGCATTTCGGTCTTGGTTTTACTTTGCCGCTCGGCCTGTGTCTGGCCGCAATTGCCCTTTCTGCCTGGCTGAATGTCTTTCTAATGCTCGCCTTTCCGAGCCAGCGTCTGGCCAGTACACCAGAGGCCGTTGCGCAGTTCACCTTCGATATTCTTCAGGTCGCGTTTCTGATCGCCATTACAGGTGGCCTCGAAAATCCCTTCGTCCTGATGATCATGGCGCCAGTGACGATTGCGTCGATCAGTCTGGATTCGCGTATCGCCGTCGGGCTGGCTTTGCTGGCGCTCTTTTGTACCGCCACCATGTGGATGTTTCACATGCCTCTGCCCTCGCTGCCGGGTGAAACCATCACTGTTTCCCCTCTGCTTCAGGTCGGGCAGTTCTGCGCGGTTGCGATTGGTCTCGTCTTTTTCGCTATCTCTTCCATTCGCGTGACGAATGACGAGGCGCGCCTTGTCCGGGCGCTGGATGCAGCTCAGGTGGTGATTGCGCGCGAACAGAAGCTCTCAGCGCTGGGCGCGCTCGCAGCTGCAACTGCGCATGAGCTTGGGACGCCGCTGGCGACCATTCATCTGGTGGCGAAGGAAATGGCCGCCGATCTGGAAGATGACGATCCACACAAGGAAGATGCACGGCTTCTGGCCGAACAGGCAGACCGTTGCCGGTCTATCCTGCGCCGCCTCGCGCAGGAACGTGAAGCGGGTGACATTCTGCATGCGCGTATTCAGTTGAGCTCACTCGTTGAAGAGGCTGCGCGGCCGCATAAAGGGCGCGGTAAGCTGGTCGATATTCAGACCCACGCTCATGAGGTCGCCGAAGATATGAGCGAGCCAACGCTTCGCAGGTCACCTGAGATTCTGCACGCGCTTGGCGCCTTCATCGAAAACGCCGTGTCTTTTGCCGATAGCTATGTGTCGATTGAATCGGTGTGGAGCAATCGCATTATCACCATCACCATCTCAGACGATGGTCCCGGTTTTTCTTCAACTGTATTGCCTAAATTAGGAGAGCCTTATATCTCCGAACGGAGCCAGAAACATGCTGGCGGAGGCGATATGGGGCTAGGCTTTTTCATCGCAAAAACGCTTATTGAACAGAGCGGTGGAGAAATAGCGACCTTTAATCAGGCAGAACCGGATACCGGGGCTGTCGTGAGGTTGCGCTGGGAAAGGGCGGCCCTTGAGGCCGAAACGACTTGGTCCGCACATGAAACGGGACTACAAGATTTGAGTACGTAATATAAGTATTCAGGGAAGCAGACGGGACAGAAGTTATGAGTGCAGACATCGACATCCACAAAGCTCTGGAAGAACTGACAGACCGTACACTTATGGTTCTGGATGATGATGCACCCTTCCGTACCCGTATGGCGCAGGCGCTCACACGTCGTGGCTTTACGGTTTCTGCTGTCGGTACCGTCGCTGAGGCAAAAGACATTGCCCGTATGAACCCACCGGCATTTGCTGTGCTTGACCTTCGCCTCGAAGATGGCTCCGGTCTGGAAGTCGTCGAAGTCCTTCAGCAGCATCGTGAAGATGTTCGCGCCATCATGCTGACCGGCTATGGCGCGCTGGCGACAGCTGTTGCTGCTGTGAAAGCGGGCGCTGTCGACTATCTGTCCAAGCCGGCAGATGTTGAAGACATTATCAAAGCGCTGGTTGCTCAACGCGATGAAGCTCCGGAACCACCGGAAAACCCAATGTCAGCTGACCGTGTACGCTGGGAACACATTCAGCGTGTGTATGAGCTTTGTAATCACAATGTCTCTGAAACCGCGCGCCGTCTGAATATGCACCGTCGCACGCTTCAGCGCATTCTGGCCAAGCGCGCCCCGCGCTAAACCCTCAGATAAGCAAAACGGATATACCGTTTTAGACTCTTGTCCGCGCGTCTAATCCGCTTTAGACGCGCGCGATGATCATTTACGACCGAGAGATACCCGACCGGGACGGATACGCCATTGAACGGCTGTTTGATTCCACATTTGGTCCGGGACACTTTGCGAAAACCGCTGAGCGTGTGCGGGAATATTCCTATTCCATGCCAGAGATCACGCGCGTGGGTCTGTTGAATGGAAAGCTGATTGCTGTTTGCCGCGTCTGGCCGATCTTTATTGGCGGTGTACCGACGCTGTTCTATGGCCCGATCGCGGTTGCCCCCGACTATCAGGGCGGCAAGGTTGGCCGGTCTGTCACCGAAGCGTCTTTGGAAGCTGGTGCTGCCTCCGGGCACAAATTTGCATGCCTGATTGGTGCGCCTGCCTATTTCGGACGTATGGGATTTGAAGTTCAGCCCTTTGGAAGCATTGAGTTTCCCGGGCCGCAGGACCCGTCACGAGTCATGCTGCGCCGGTTGAATGCCTCTTCTGATGAGCCTTACCCGACAGGGAAAGTTACCTTCCCTCGCGACGCCAGGCGAGCAGAAGCAACCCAAAAAGCATACCTGCAACGAGCCATGTGGGAAGAATAGGCGTGCTCGCCGAATCGCGTACGGCATAAGCCTCGCGATTGCGAAGTCCCATCCAGCCTGCGCCGCTGCCACCGCGTGAGGTCATTCGGATATCCGGTACATCTGACAGGTCTTCAATGCGTGTAACCGAGCCATTTGTGCCGTCAGCTAGCGGCTGTAACACTTCTGTGGTCGAGCGCAGATTTGCAAACTCCAGAGGCTGTGCAGGGCCGTTCAGGAAAATGGTGTCGAGCTCATCCACGCTGGCCTGATAAAGGCCCAGCTGGTCGCCCGGTATGCGGACCTCTTGCATCCCATATTCATTGACCGACCAGTCATAGCCTTCTGCGCTGCCATCCGGGAAGGTCAGGCTGAGCGCCGAAGGGGTAGGGGAAAGTGAAGTGAGATTCGCGATGATCTCATCACCTTCGCTGCGCATGGTCAGGCGCTCTTCTTCCAGTTCAGGTTCGCGCATCATCCAATGGACAAGGCGACGAATGAGTTCAGCGAATGGGCCGCCACCGTCATGGCCACGTGCCCAGAGCCAAAGCTGGTCAGACATGAGTTCTGCCACACGGCCTTCGCCAACCCGGTCGACCGCGAGCAATGGCTGGTCATCTTCCGTGGTCAGAAGCACGTCGCCTGTCACTTCACGTGCGCCGATATAGCGATACCAGGGGCCCATATCAGCCTGATTGAGCGTACGCGTCACGCTGTGGCGCGCGCCCAGTTCTGAGATTTGCGGACGGAATTCTTCGGTCTCAATCTCGCCCGTCGGGCTGAGAGGCAGAACAGAGGCAAGCGGTGTGCGGTGGAGGCTGGCTGGGCCAGCAAATGGCTCACCGGCAGAAATCAGCAGCGCGCCGCCCTGATCCACATAACGGGCGATATTGTCCAGGTAGCGAAGATGCAGAACGCCGCGACGGCGATAGCGGTCAAAGATGATGAGGTCGAACTCATTCAGCTTCTCTTCGAATAGTTCCATGGTTGGGAATGGAATGAGTGCCAGTTCTTCGGTTGGCGTCGCGTCTTGCTTGTGCGGTGGGCGCAGAATGGTGAAGTGAACAAGGTCGACCATCGGGTCAGACTTTAATAGGTCGCGCCATGCCCGGCCGCCGCGATGCGGTTCACCCGTGATCAGCAGTACGCGCAGCGTGTCGCGAATGCCGGTCAACGTCATGGCGGTCACATTGTTGGCAGGCGTCAGTTCGCCAGGACCAACCGGAATAGCCGCCACAATTGTGTTCGGTCCACGACGGTCAATCGTGATCGGTACCTCGGTCACGGCGCCAACTTCGACCCTGATAAGGTTAGAGGGTTCGCCATTAACCGAAACATCCACTGTGGTTGTAACAACATCATCGGCTTCCACGCGAATGCGCAGCATGGCTTCGTCGCCGACAATGCCATAGGAGGGCGCAGAGACAATTTCGATGCGTCGGTCTGAGTCCTGTTCCGAACCGGTAATCAGGCTGTGGACGGGACCGAAGCCTTCAAGATCTGTGAAATCTGAAGGCACATCATGCGCCTGACCATCGGTAATAAGGATGGCACCTGCGATCTGGTCGCGCGGTGTATCAGACAGGGCGCTCGTCATGCCGGCGATCATCTGCGTAGACGGTGCGCCGGGACGGGTTTCGATGATGCGCACATCCAGCGCTTCGGTATCAGCGATCTGCGTTTGAAGCTGAGCCGACACTTCATCGGCAAGCGCGCGGCGCCCTGCAACGCCCATACTGGAGGATTGGTCGACGACGATGGCCACTGTGCTTGGCAGAGGCTCGCGGTCTTCGCGCACCCATAGCGGGTTTGAAAGCGCAGCGGCGATGAGTGAGAGCGCGAGTGCGCGCGTCAGCCATGCCCGGCCACGACGGATAAGATAAACCCCCCAGATGATGGTGGCCGCAACGCCCAGAACAATGAGCGTGGTCCAGCCCAGAAGCGGATCGAAACTGAGATAAGCGCTGGTCATCAGTTTTTATCTCCTCCGTCTGGGGTCAGATCGCGAGGGGCAGCGTCATCAAGGGAGCGCAAAATGTCGGAGCTATCCGGTGTTTCGCCAAGGCGTTCCAGAAGAGAGGGCAGGTGGACCTGATCTTCTTTGTAATTGCCGGTCAGGATGTACATCACAATGTTTACGCCCGAGCGGAAGGCGAGTTCACGGTTGCGATTGCCGCCATCAACGGAAAAGAGCGGGCGGCCGCGTTCGTCCACGGCCCATGCGGCAACCATATCTGCATCGGTGATGAAAATGCTGGATATGCCATCACCGCGTAGTTCATCGCGTGCGCGTACGGCATTGCTTTCAATCCAGAGCGGGCGGTCGGTATATCGGCCGTAAAATCCATCCACGAGATAAAAGCTGCGGGTCAGAACATGGTCGTCATTGACCTGAACCAGTGGAGGCACGTCCAGGCCTTCAAGAAAGGCGGCTAAATTGCCATCCTGAGCGCCGCTCGAGCCGCCTGTACCTGTGTCGATCACCAGTGCGCCGCCATTTCTCAGATATTGGGAGAGCGCCACACGTTCTGCATCATCAAGAATGATGCCGCCTTCAGGCATGACCACCAGAATGAAGGGAAACAGGTTTAGCGGGTCCGTTGCGAGGTTCAGTCCAACGGGCGCAGCAGGTTCAACGGTTGTGCGTTGGTAGAGCACCATAGACAGTCCGCGCAGGCCAGATTCCGCCTTGGTGTTTGCTGCGCTGTCATCTGTCTGAAGATAGGCAAAGCTCAGTTCAAGGGCCGCCTGCATGATGCGGTCTTCGCGCGTTGGCTCAGTGCCACCAGCATCCTGTGCGTCAGCCATTTGAGGGGTAAAGGCGAGCAGGCCGATGGACAGGAAAACAGCGCTCGTCGCTGCGCGTCCAAAGCGTAAGCGCCCTGCAAGGAAAAGCGATAAGAGCAGATCAAACAGCAGGAGTGCGAGTGCTGCACCAAGGAATAATCCGCCAAGAGGGAAGGCTGCCCGATCATCGATGGATCGAACGTTCATGCCGTTCGGCCAGTTTCCGACAGGTGCGGGTGTCCAGCTCGCGCCCGCATTCAGCGGCAGAGTGACTGCGCTGCCTTCATACAGGCCAGCAGGGTGCTCCGCCGATGGGGTTGGCAGTTCAGTGGCATCAATCTGGATCGGCATGGCGTTCGGCGCGGGCGTCATGAAATCACCATAGCCATTCAGCCAGCGCTGCGGTGCGAGGCTGGTATTTGGCTGAAGACCAGAATTGGCAAGATCTCTTGCGGGTAGGGTCGCATAGCGCAGCATGTCCACGAACACGCCTGACAGCGGAAGATCGGACCATTCGGGCCCTGCTGTGACGTGAAACAGCGTGATGCGGCCTTCGCCGAGCCCTGCAGACGTCACAAGCGGTGTACCGTCGGCCAGTCGAGCCCATGTGCGCGAGGCAAGCTGCGGGTCTGGCTGGGCGAGAACCTGACGACGGACGAGTACATCGTCGCTGTCTACGTTCAGCGCGGCAAACGGGCCTGTTTCAGAAAAACCAGCCAGTGCTTGCGGCGTATCCCAGGACAAGGCGCTGTCCAGCGCACGGGACGCGCGGCGCAGACGTACTGGCAGCAAATTATCGGCCTGTGCAGCAAGGCGCGGTCCTGCAAAACGAACAAGCACGCCGCCGCCTTCAACCCAGCTGCGAAGACGGGAGGCGTCGCTGGCGGCAAGCTCACCGACATCGGTCAGAATGAGCACGTTGAGGTCTTCTTCCAACAGCTCATCCAGCGTGCCTTCGACGATAGACGAGAAAGGCGAGAGCGCATTGCGCACATAATAGGTGTCAGACAGGAGCGGTTGCAGGGATTGGCCTTCCGATAAAAGGCCGACACGGCGCAGACGGCTTGCGCCCTCCCATTGCCAGACACCACCCGCAGATACAGGGTTTGAGAGACGGAACCATGCCATGCTGGTCTGAAGTGAGTCTGGAACCTCAAATGCAATTTCAGTCGTGCCTTCGCCGCTGGCAAACGCACCGCGCGCCGAGGCGACAGAGCGGCCTGTCGCGTCATAGGCGACGGCGCTGACAGTTTGTTCGCCTTCAGGGTCGGAGCGGGTGAGGGTGAGAACAGGCCCGGCAGCGCGTGTCGCGACGCTGGTTATGGCGGTCACGGCATTTGATGTAACAGGGATAACATCGACAGGGCCAAGGCTGGTAAGGGTGGATGCGAGCGCGTCAAACCCTTCTGACCTCTGGCCATCAGAAATCCAGACAATATCAAAGCTCGCATCTTCAAGTTCACCAAGGGCATCTGCGAGGCGTGTATAGTCTGGCTGCCAGCCATGGGGTTGCATGGCCTGAACCTGCGCGCGTGCATTCTGAGGTGCGAGGCGGGTTGCGAGTGCATCCGTGTAATCGGCCTGTGTTGTCGAAAGCAGATACACGCCGCGATCTCTGTCCGTCGCATTCAGCGTGCCAATGGCCGCATCTTCAATTTGCGACCAGTCAGATGCCGCCGTCCAGCCGTCATCTATCAGCAAAAGAAGGTCAGCATTGGTGCCACTCTCATCTGCGCTTTGAACCGGCGACCAGATGGGCGTCGCAAGGCCGATAATGGCAAGAAGGGCAATCAGCATGCGCAGGAGAATGATCCACCAGGGTGTCTTGTCCGGCGTTTCTTCCTGCGTTGGCATGTCTTCAAACAGGGCAAAGGAGGGCAGAGACTGTTCTTTTGGCTGTGGCGGTGTTGCGCGCAGGACGAACCATAAAAGCGGCAGACCGATCAGGGCGAGCAGTGCAAGAGGCGTAGCGAAGAGAAGCGGACCTAACTCCATGTCAGACCGCCCCGCCCGATGTGATCAGCGATTGCATAACGCGATAGGCCGATGGCCTGCGTTCCGCGCCGGTCATGTGAGCCTCAAACCCCCAGCCTATACGGGCGGCAAGATCGCGCACTGCGTCCTGACGGGCTTTGAACCGTTTGTCATAGGCCTCTTTCAGGCCTTCCGTGCGTCCGAAAATTCGCGACAAAGTGCTCCCCGGACGGGTGAAACGTACGCGGCCTGTAAAGGGGAACTCCACTTCCACGGGATCACAAATCTGTAGCAGCACACCCATCTGGCCGTTCGCAGCGGCGGAATGGGCAAACCGGCTCATCTCATCGAGACCCGTGTAGAAATCGCTGACAATCAGCAGGAGAGAACTCTCCCTGCGCGGAACGGGCGGGTGAGCGGCGCGATTTGGAAGTTCAAAATCGTCGAGCGTATTCTCAAGGACACGATTGGCTGATGGCGCTTTCGCGCCGCCCAGCACGCCCACGCGGTCACCTTCATCGGCAAAGCGTTTGGCAAGCCCCAACAGCATGACGCGCGCCTCATCAGCTTTTGTCAGCCGGTCATCGCTGCCTGTCCAGTCAAATCCGGCGGACGGGTCCAGCCAGATTTCCATTTGCCGCGCTGTCTGTAATTCGTGTTCGCGGATATAAAGCTCGTCACCGGTCGCCGACCGACGCCAGTCAATCGCCGAGGAGGAATCCTCCGGCGTTCGCCCTCTATATTGCCAGAAATCTTCGCCATGGCCCGAGCGCTTTCGCGGACTGGCGCCGGGCGCTGCCGTGGCCTGCTGTTGTGCCAGCAGGCTGTATTCCGGCAGTTCTGAGGCCAGTGTCTCGGCAAGTGCGCGAAGACGGTTCAGATCACGCATAAATCAGGTGTTCCGCGTCGCCAGCGTCTCAATCAGTTTTGAGAGTGTTGGAGCTTCGCCCGTCGGGTCGAAGCGAAGGGCCATACGGTGACCGAGCGCAGGTTCGGCCAAGGCTTCAATGTCTTCAACGCTTGGAGTCAGTCGTCCACGCAGCAGGGCGCGCGCACGGCAGGCCAGCATAAGCGCCTGTCCGGCACGCGGAGACGGCCCCCAAAGGACCTGACTGCGCACCGTATCAACTGAACTTTGCTCCGGGCGTGCATCGCGGATGAGGTTCAGAATGCGATCTACGATCTGCGCGCCAACTGGGAGCCGGCGCACCAGAGCCTGAAGGTTCATCAGTTTTTCAGGCGTGAAAACGGTTTCCAGGTCGGTTGGGCTGCCGGAAGTTGTTTCAATGAGAATGCGGCGCTCTGTTTCAGCATCCGGATAGTCGACATCAACTTTCAGAAGGAAACGGTCGAGCTGGGCTTCTGGTAGCGGGTAGGTGCCTTGTTGCTCAATCGGGTTCTGGGTCGCCAGAACATGGAAAGGTTCGGGCAGGTCATGGCGGTGGCCAGCAATGGTGACGTGATGCTCGGCCATGGCTTGCAGAAGCGCAGATTGCGTACGCGGGCTGGCGCGGTTGATCTCGTCGGCCAGAAGGAGGCTGGTGAAAATTGGGCCCGGAAGAAAGCGGAAAGACCGACGGCCATCTTCGCTCTGATCAAGAATTTCGGAGCCCAGAATATCAGATGGCATCAGGTCTGGCGTGAACTGTACGCGACCTGCGCCGAGGCCGAGCACAGTGCCCAGCGAATCGATCAGACGTGTCTTTGCAAGGCCCGGTGCGCCGATGAGCAGGGCGTGTCCGCCAGATAGAATTGCGCAGAGGACGAGTTCAACCGTGCGGTCCTGTCCAAAGACAACTTTGCCGATTTCTTCTCGCACTTTGGCGAGATCAGCCATCACCGCATCGACTTCATCCGTCGCAATTTCAGGCTCCGGCGCAGCAACAGTTTCGGCTTCCGGGACGCTAAGTTCTTCACTCATACTGATTTTACACCTAAATCACTCATGTGATGAGATAAGGAGCCGTTAGTGGCAAGCCAACCGACAACAGATCTCGACCAGTTAAACAAAACATTGCAGGCGATTAGCCCGATTGCAAATGGCAACCGACAATTGCCGCCCGTTGAGAAGTGGAATCCCGAATTCTGCGCTGACATTGGTATGGAAATCCGCAAAGACGGTTCCTGGTGGCATGAAGGCACAAAATTCTCCCGACAGAAACTTGTACGACTGTTTTCTACGATTTTGCGCAAGGATGACGATGGGTCCACCTATTTGGTCACACCTTACGAAAAGGTCATAGTTCATGTCGAAGACGCGCCCTTCATTGGCGTGCGTGTTGATGCCGCTCAGAAAGACGAAATGCCTGTCATCCTTGTGACGACCAATCTGGGCGACAGTGTGGAAGTGAGCGCTGAAAACCCATTGCGTGTCGAAACCGATGAAGAGACGGGCGAACCCTCGCCTTATGTGCTGATCCGTGGCCGCCTCGAGGCAAAACTTTCACGACCAGCCTTTTACGAACTTGTCGAATATGCCGAAGAAAAAGACGGCGCGCTTTTTGTGCGGTCCAATGGCGATGATTTTTCACTCGGGCAATTTGAATGAGCTGGCAGGGCTGTGATGACTTTCTGGAGCGTGTGACATCGCGCCTCGTGCCGCTTTATGAAAAAGGCGATCAGCGCGAGGGCGGTGATATTCACAATATGCCTGAAGATGAGCGCGCCAGGCTTCGCGATGCGAGCGTGCTGATTGGCATTGTAGATCGCCATAATGGTGATCCATCCGTCATTCTGACTGAACGGCCGAAAACCATGGCGAAACATCCGGGCCAGGTCGCCTTTCCGGGTGGCAAGGTCGACCCGGTCGACAAAGGCGTCGTTGCGGCAGCTCTGCGTGAGGCGCATGAGGAGGTTGGGATTGAACCGGAGGATGTGAGTTTGCTGGGGCGGTCTGATCTCTATCTCACCCGGACGGGTTTTCGGATAACGCCGGTTATTGGCCTCTTGCCGTCAGATTTTGTCGCTCAGCCGGACCCGCATGAGGTGGATGATGTTTTTGAAACGCCTTTGTCTTTCCTTATGAATCCCGACAATCATATAAAGAAAACCGCGATCTGGCGGGGCGCGCCGCGTACCTATCTCGAAATGCCGCATAATGGTCGGTATATCTGGGGCGTTACAGCTGGCGTGATACGTGCGCTATATGAGCGGCTCTATGAAGACGGGGAGGCACAGTCATGATGCGGATTATCCTTCAGGCAGTGCTAATCATTCTGCCACTTGCTCTGTTCGCCATTTATCGCCTCGCAACGCGCGATCGGCGTGCGCACGGTGAGCCCTGGCCGGTCATCGCGCTTGTCGGCGCTGGATTTGCGCTGTCGATCCTGTTCTATATTCTGCTTTTCTTCTCAGACCCGCGTGAAGAACGGACGTGTTCAACCGCGCCGCGGTTCGAAAACGGTGAGCTTATCCCAAGTCAGACTGTTCCTTGCGAGAGCGTCAGCATAGACAGCCGCCGTCACGATGTTCAGCGTCGTCCCGGTCAGGTTGATGAGGATGTGAGCATCAGTCGTGAGGGGAGCGTATGCTATAGCGCGCCCCGCCGCGAGAATGGTGAGCTGATCCCGGCCCGGCGTGTGCCGTGCGATCAGATCGAAATTGAAAATCGTGAGCCTGTGACAGACGAACTTGAAGATGTCCCATCCGGTAACTGACATAACGGCGCAGGACTGGTTTCAGGCCGCCTCAACCCGTCAGGTGATGGATGCGCTCGAGAAAGCGTGTCCGGGCGGTGCCCGTTTCGTCGGTGGATGTGTGCGCAATGCCTTACTGGGCGTGCCGGTCAGTGATGTGGATATAGCGACCCAGCTGAAGCCAGAAGAAACCATGGCCGCGCTTAAGGCTGCGGGCATCAGAGCCATCCCGACGGGTATTGAGCATGGCACCATCACAGCCGTGATCGAGCACGAGCCGTTTGAGATCACCACTTTGCGACGCGATATCGAAACCGATGGGCGCCATGCTGTGGTCGCTTTTACCGATGACTGGAATGAGGACGCTGCCCGTCGCGATTTCCGTATGAATGCGCTCTATGCAGACCGGCAGGGCAAAATCCATGACCCGACGGGTGGAGGCATTGCCGATATTGCCTCGCGCAAAATTGCTTTTATTGGGGATGCGCGTGAGCGTCTGCGGGAAGATCATCTGCGCAATCTTCGGTTTTTCCGCTTCAGTGCCTGGTATGGGCATGAGATTGACGCCACCGGACTTGCCGCCTGCGCCGCTGAAAAAGACGGCCTGGAACAGATCGCGGCTGAACGCATATGGAAAGAAATCTATCGACTGCTCGATGCGCCATCGCCTCTGGCATCTGTGACGGCAATGCATGAAGCCGGTGTGTTGCAGACCATCCTGCCAGAATGTGAGGACTTGTCGCGACTTTCAGGATTGCTCCGGATCGAAGATGGGCATGGCTATCGTTTTACCGGGTTTGACCGGTTTCTTTCGCTTTTGCCGCGCGATGAAGTCGCGCTTCGTGTGGTCGCTGAACGTCTGCGTATGTCCGGGCAGGAACGCACGCGGCTTGTGAAATTTGCGCGGGCCGAGCAAGTGTTTGCTCCGGATATGTCTGACGAGACCGCAAAGGTCGGACTGTATAATGAGGATGATCAGGCGGCTGAGGATTTGATTCTCTGGCAATGGTCTGAAGACCCGGACAAAAGCTGGGGACCACTCTTTTCGCTCGCGCGGAATTGGGAGCGTCCCGTCTTTCCCGTCACAGGCGCTGACCTTCTTGCAAAGGGCATTCCTGCAGGACCAGCGATTGGCCAGTCTCTGCGTGAGCTGGAACAGGTCTGGATCAGGAATGGTTTTAAGATGAAGCCAAAACTGGCCGAGTGATCAGGCGTTCAGCCAGATAATCATGCCATTCAGATAGCCTGCGAAGGTGACCCACAGGAAATATGGGACGAGCAGGAAGGCTGCAAATTTCGAATATTTTCCGAAATGGAAGATCATTGCGACAATGATCAGCCAGAGCGCGACAAGATCAATCATCGCCCAGACCGGACGATGGAAGAAGAAGAACAGAAAGCTCCACGCGCCGTTAAAGCAAAGCTGAAGGTAGAAAATACCAAAGCTAGTTGGCGCATGCTCGATATAGCTCACGCGGCGGCGAACAATCACCGCAGACAGAGCGATCATCACGTACAGCACCGGCCAGACAATGCCGAAATAATATCCAGGTGGATTGAAAGGCGGTTTGGACAGCGCCTGATACCAGCTATCGCTATCGCCGCCGCTGACGAGCCCGCCCAAAGCCGCAATTACAACAACGCTGCCGACGAGCACCAGGTCGCTCAGCCAGCCGGATTTGTTATTGCGTGGTTTTGGACGCTGCACGTGCACTTCAGGACCTGACGAAAACTAGTATTAAGTCACCAGCGTCTAAAAAAGCGTTGAGTTCCAACAGATTTCAAGCGATTTCCCGTGACGCGAGAACGCAGGACTAGCTAACAGCCGTTTCAGGAGAATGAAGGTTTTATACCCATTTTACGACAGGTGGCATAGAAGACAGGATGGAATTCACATTCCCGCCTGTTTTTAAACCGAAGGTCGTGCCGCGGTCATATAACAGGTTGAATTCCACATATCTGCCGCGTCGGATGAGCTGTTCGTCGCGTTCGTCCTCAGACCAGCTCTGTTCATAGGTCTGGCGAACAATGTCAGGATAAACAGACTTGAAGGCGAGGCCGACATCTTTGGTGAAGGCGAAATCCTTCTCCCAATCACCTGTGTTCAGTCGGTCATAAAAGATGCCGCCCGTACCGCGCGGCTCAACACGGTGCGGCAGGTAGAAATACTCATCGCACCATTTTTTGAACTTCGGATAATACTCAGCATCATGAGGGTCGCAGGCAGATTTCAATGCGCCGTGGAATTGCTGGGTCAGAGGGTGCTCCTCGTCGCGCTGAACATCCAGAACGGGCGTCAGATCCGCGCCGCCGCCAAACCAGCTGTCCGATGTGACCAGCATACGTGTGTTCATGTGTACGGCCGGAACCTTCGGGCTGATCGGGTGGATGATCAGTGAAATGCCGCTCGCCCAGAACATGCCGTCTGATTTGTCTGCGCCGGGAATTTGCGCGGCAAAGGCTTCTGAGAATTTGCCGTAGACACAAGAAAAGTGCACGCCAGCCTTTTCAAACAGGCGGCCTTTCAGAATGCCCATTGTGCCGCCGCCCTGATCTTCGCCGTCCGGCCCTCTGGTGCGTTCCCATGGTGTCATCTCAAATTTGCCGGGCGGGCCGTGGAAGAGCGGCGCGCTGACTTCAGCTTCCAGCTTTTCCAGCTCAGAGATGATGTCCTGCTGGAGAGATGAGAACCAGGCCTTTGCGGCCGTTTTGCGGGTTTCAAGCGAAGTATCTGTCATTCTGCTTCTATGAGGGACGCCGCAAACGAGTTCAATCTCTAAAGCGTGATCTGTTTTCCGGCTTTTCAGCCTGTAGGTGGTTTCGTTTTGTGAATTTCAGGCGTAACGGCTCGGTGAAATGCTGACACCACACATTCCCCGCGCTCTGCGCTTATTCATTGCCGCCTATGCCGCGCTGGTTCTCGCTTACCTTCTTGGCCTGCATAACCCGTATTGGGCGGCCATGCCTGTTTTTGTCGTTATGCAGCCGAACAGGCAGGATTTGTTGCTGCGCGGCGTCTTCCGAATGGTGGGCACACTCATTGGCGGGGGAATAGGCCTTGCCGCATTGCTCTATATCGACAATCCGCATCTGATCGCAGCGGTTCTGGTGGTGGTTGTCGCGCTGTCAGCATCCATCGCTTACTGGATCGGTACGATCTACGCCTATGCGACCATGCTGGTCGGGATTACCTGCGTCGTGATTATCATTCCGGGACTGAGTGGGCATGCCGAACCTGTTCCACTGGCTGTTGATCGGGTCTGGTGTACGCTGATTGGCGTTGTCGCCGTAACACTGACGACGTTTTTCTCTACCCCGCCACGAAAAGAGTCTGCGCCATTGCGTGCGGACCATTCTGTAACAGCATCGCTGGCGAGATTTGTGACGGCTGGCGGCATTGTTGCCATCGCGATGGCGGTTCTGAATTTTGCGGGCGGCATGGCGGCATGGCGGCGATGGGGTTTGCGCTTGGCGCGAGCATATTCGCGACCGTGATCGGCTCATTTCCAAAACCACAGCTTCTCTTTCTGAATATGCCTTTAGGCGCATCAATGGGCGTGGTGCTGGGGCTGATCTATCGCGGGCTGGGCGCAGAGTTTGATCTCTCGCCGGATGTGATGATCGCGCTTGCGGCCGTTTTTATCGGTCTTGGGTCTTATCTGCGCGCAAATCCGAAAACTCAGGCCTTTGGTCTGGACATAAACATGGTCTTCCTGATTTCGGCCGAGGTTGGATTAACACTCCATACCTATCCGGAACTTCTCATGGGGGGAGTGGCGCTGATTGGTGCTGCGCTGATGTGCACATTCATCTTCCGCGCCATGCTGATCTATGTTCAGCGGGTTCATAAACGCGAAAAATAATTTCAGCTGAGACCGCCTGTTTGACGGAGCGCTTCGAAGAGCGCGATTGAGGCTGCGGTAGCGACATTTATCGACCGCGCACCCTCGACGAGAGGAATCACTACACGCGCATCGCATGCATTATGAACCTCATCAGGCACGCCAGCGCTCTCCCGGCCGAATAAAAGTCGATCCTTGGGAAGAAATTTAAAATTTTGAAGAGGTGTGGCACCTTTGGTGGTGAAAAGAACGACTCGCTCACCCTCGTTTTTGGCCTCGGAGAGGTAGGTTTCTATAGAATCAGCCCGATTTACCTGCGCCAAATTGCCGTAGTCGAGAGTAGCGCGCTTTAAGGATTTTGCCGTTAAAGGGAAGCCACATGGCTCAATTATATCCATTTTTACGCCGAAACATGCCGACAATCTTATCGTCGTACCCAAATTCTGCGGAATATCAGGTTGATAGAAACTCAGGCGCAATGTATCGGCTTCTTTCATTCAGGGCTGGGAGTCCATCTATCCGCCTGCGCGACTTTGCGCCGCAAAGTCTTTTAGCGGGAAATGGGTATGCTATGGCATCCACCAGAAAGCCGATTTGTGAGGGCATGGCAACGTGACTGACGAGACATATACAGAAACGGTAGATGAAGAACGCCGTGATTTCATCCACATCGCTGCTGGTGCAGCAGTAGCTGGAGGGGCTGGCGCACTTGCCTGGCCTTTTATCGCGCAAATGCTTCCTGCATTGGACACACGCGCAGCTTCCAGTCTGGAAGTTCCGGTAACGGACATTCCAGAAGGCGGCGAGGTTCGGGTATTGATTGGTGGTAAGCCATTCTTCCTGCGCCGTCGTACAGCAGCGGAAATCGCTGAAGCGCGTGAAGTAGACGTAAACGCACTGCGTGACCCGGAAACAGACGATGATCGTCTGGTGCCGATGGCTGACGGTAACCTCAACCCGGCTCTGCTGGTTGTTTCAGGTTCCTGTACGCACCTTGGCTGCGTACCTGTAGGCCCAGGCAGCAATACGGGTGAGTTCGGCGGCTGGTACTGCCCATGCCACGGCTCTCACTACGACACATCTGGTCGTATTCGCAAAGGTCCGGCTCCGCTGAACCTTCCAGTCCCGACCTATGAGTATAACGCAGACGGCAGTGCCGTGACGATTTCACTCTAATCGCACGAATGGGGAGCTCACATGAGCGGACATGAATCCACATACAAGCCGAATACCGGCATTGAGAAGTGGCTCGACGCGCGTCTTCCGATCGTGCGTCTGGTACACGGGTCATTCGTTGACTTTCCGACACCTAAAAACCTGAACTACTGGTGGACATTCGGTGGCATCCTGGCGTTCTGCCTTGCTACGCAGATCATCACCGGTATCGTTCTTGCCATGCACTATGTGCCGAACACCGAAATGGCTTTCGCCTCGGTCGAGCGCATTATGCGTGACGTAGAATATGGCTGGCTGATGCGTTACATCCACGCAAACGGCGCCTCCATGTTCTTCCTCGCGGTCTACATTCACATGTTCCGCGGCCTTTATTACGGTTCATACAAAGCACCACGTGAGATCAGCTGGATCCTGGGTGTTGTAATTTACCTCCTCATGACCGGTACAGCCTTCATGGGCTACGTGCTGCCATGGGGTCAGATGTCTCTGCACGGCGCGTCTGTTATCACCTCCCTGATCGGCTCACTGCCGCTCGTTGGTGAGCAAATTCAGATCTGGCTTCAGGGTGCACCTTCTATCGGTAACTCTACGCTGAACCGCTTCTTCTCTCTTCACTATCTCCTGCCATTCATGATTGCTGGTGTTGTTGTCCTGCACATCTGGGCGTTCCACACGACGGGCAATAACAACCCGGCTGGCATCGAGATCAAAGACCCTAAGAAAGACGCTGTTCCTTTCCACCCGTATTACACGGTGAAAGACGGCTTCGCGATCATCGTCTTCATGCTGATCTTCGCTGGCTTCGTATTCTACGCGCCAAACGTTCTCGGCCACGCCGACAACTACATCGAAGGCAACCCGCTTAAGACGCCTGCGCACATCGTTCCGGAATGGTACCTGCTTCCATTCTACGCGATCCTGCGTGCGATCACGTTCGACGTCGGTCCTATCCCAGCGAAACTCGGCGGTGTTATCGCAATGTTCGGTGCGATTGCGATCATGTTCGTTCTGCCTTGGCTGGACACGTCTAAAGTTCGCTCACTGCGTTACCGCCCGCTGGCTCGCCAGTTCTTCTTCGGTTTCGTTCTGGTTTGCGGCCTGCTCGGCGTCGCTGGTGCGTCTAACCCGGATGACGTTGTCATTCCGACCGGTGAAGACACACTGCGCTACGAAGTTGCACTGGCTGACACGCCGAACGCTGTTGAAGTTGCGCGCGCTAACGACGGTAAAATCGTTTCGCAACGTGACGAGCGTGTCGTGATCGACTTTGTTGATTACGAAGCGTCTCTGGCGTTCGAAGAAGAAAGCGGCACGCTGGTTGATCCGACTGTTAAACACCATGGCATCACATGGCTTCCAGTCGCTCAGCTTCTGACGCTCCTCTACTTCGCTTACTTCCTGCTTGCTCTGCCACTTCTCGGCCTTGTTGAGCGTGCGAAGGATGAGCCGGAAACGATCGCAGATTCCATTCACCCGAAAAACGGCTCTGCTGACGCCGTAGCAGCAGAATAGGAGAGGTCACTATGAAAGCGATTAAAGCTTGCCTCGCTGGTCTCGCCCTTATCGGGCTCGCGCCAGCTGCTATGGCCGCTGGTGGCGCTATGCACCTCGACGAAGGTGAAACAGCTCTTCCAGACTGGCCGTTCGAAGGTCCGTTCGGCCGCTTCGATCAGGCTGCTGTTCAGCGTGGCTTCCAGGTTTACACCGAAGTCTGCGCGGCATGTCACAGCATGGATCTTCTGTCTTACCGTAACCTCGGTGAGCCAGGTGGCCCGTTCTATTCTGATGATGAGGAAGCAACTCAGTCCCAGGTGGCTGCATTCGCATCTTCTTATCAGGTGACAGAGATCGACGATTTTGGTGATGAAGTGTATCGCCCGGCTCGTCCATCTGACAGCTTCGTCAGCCCGTATCCGAACCCGCAGGCTGCTGCGGCGGCTAATGGCGGTGCTATCCCTCCGGATTTCTCCGTTATCACGAAAGCCCGTCATGGCGGTGCGAGCTATATCTACCGTCTCATGACGGGGTATCCGGACTCTGAAGAGTTTCACGGTAATGAGCTGCACATCAATGACGACCACTCTCACGGTGTTCTGACCCAACCAGTTGGTCTGTACTACAACCCGTATTTTGCGGGTGACACGTCAGGTAACTGGGAAGGCGACCCACGCCACGCACCGGCTGGCGGTTTCCTGGCTATGCCTCCACAACTGTTCGACGGCCGCGTTGAATACATGGATGGCACTGAAGCAACCCGCGAACAGCTGGCTGCAGACGTCGCTCAGTTCCTTGCCTGGGCTGGCGAGCCAAAAATGGAAAACCGGAAGTCTCTCGGTATGGGCGTGATGATCTATCTCTTCTTCCTCGCTCTGATCGTGTACTTCTCGTACAAACAGATCTGGCGGAATGTGGACCACTAGGGTTCACTGAACAGAACTGAACAAAGAGAAGGCTGCGCTCGCGCAGCCTTCTTTCTTTTTGGGCTAAGTGTTGGACTTTCCGGTCAGAGATGATCGAAATGTTGCGGGATCAGGAGGCGGCCAATGCATGTGGGCATAGATTTCGGGACATCGAACACAGCATTTTCCATTCTGGCGAACGGGCAGACCAGGCTTCTGCAGCTGGAACCGGAAGAAACCTCCATTCCAACGGCCATCTTTTACGAGGCAGGGTCGCGCAGCTTCACCATTGGTCACCGCGCCATTGATGACTATGAGGCCGGTGAAGAGGGCCGTTTGATGCGGTCCATCAAGTCGGTGCTCGGTACCGATCTGATTGAAGAAACCACTCAGCTGGATGGTCGGCGCATTCCCTTTCAGCAAGTGATTACCGATTTTCTGACACGGACTATACGCCAGGCTGAGAAGCTGAATGGCGGGGAGCTGGATACGGTCATTCAGGGGCGACCTGTTTCGTTCAATGATGATGACCCCGCGAAAGACCAGCGTGCGCAGGCGGCTCTTGAGGCCTCGCTACGGGCTGCAGGTGTTCAGCATATTGCCTTCCTGCCAGAGCCAGTGGCGGCTGCGCGTTCGGTGGAGTTTCCAACCGGCCGGGAAAAACTCATCTTTGTGGTCGACATCGGCGGCGGTACCTCGGACTTCTCAGTCATCCGGATTTCAGATGATAACTCGAGCTTTGATGTTCTGGCGAGTACGGGTGTCTATCTTGGTGGCAATGATTTCGATCGGCTTTTGAGCTTTTACGATCTGACGCCGCATTTCGGGCGCCTCGAAACGCTGTCAGAAAACGATTTGCCCGTGCCTGCGGCGCCCTATGTGACGCTATCAGACTGGAAGAGCCATAACCGGCTTTATTCCATCACCATGCGCAAGGAGATCGACTGGCTGTTGAAGAATAGTCCTAAGAGCGCTGGCCTTCGCGCTTTTGACTATCTGATTCGAAATTTTGAAGCGGGCGCGTACGCAAAGAAAACAGAAGCCCTGAAAATCGCGCTCAGTGACGCCGCTGAGGCGGGCTTTCGCTATGTCGCGGGAAACACCGCCATTGAGGCGAACGTCACGCAGGCGGGCTTCAGAGCGCTCATAGACGATACTGTGAACGCGATGGATGGGGCGGCAGCCGAATGCCTCACTTTGGCAGGCTGTTCAGCCGATCAGATCACTGACATCGTCATGGTCGGCGGTTCGACGCATATCCCGGCGGTTGAGAGCCATTTTACCTCTCAGTTTGAACATGCAGTGGTCTCAGCCAATGACCGGTTCGGCGCTGTTGCCAAAGGCCTGGCGCGATATGGGGCGACGCTTTAAGGCGCTGGCGGCGTTCACACTCCTTCACAAACACATGGATTTACATCAGCCTCGACGCGAAGGGCTTCAGCTTTTAGCGCTCTTGTGCCAAAGCGAACGCTTACAGAGATTTTCGAGGAGTCACTGCGATGACGAAATGGGTACTTGGCGTGTTGGGCGGGTCTGGCCTTTACGAGATTGATGGTCTCGAAAATGCGCGCGAGGAACATATCGTTTCCCCATGGGGCGTGCCATCTGGCAATGTCATGCGTGGCAATATGGGCGATGTTGAGCTGGTCTTTCTGCCGCGTCACGGTAAGGGCCATCGCCTGTCGCCAACTCATGTGAATTATCGCGCGAATATCGACGTGCTCAAGCGCGCAGGCGTGACAGACATCCTCTCGATTTCGGCCGTTGGCTCACTGCAACAGCAATATGCGCCGGGCCATTTCGTGTTCATCGATCAGTTTATCGACCGCACGTTTGCCCGTGAGAAGAGCTTCTTTGGCGAGGGCTGTGTGGCGCATGTGTCTATGGCGCACCCGATCTGTGAGCGCCTGTCCGGGTTGGCATATGAAGCAGGTCAGGCGGTTGGTGCGACCTGCCATAAGGGCGGCACCTATATGGTTATGGAAGGCCCTCAATTCTCGACCTATGCAGAAAGTCAGCTCTATCGCAGCTGGGGCTGTGATGTGATTGGCATGACGAATATGCCGGAAGCCAAGCTCGCCCGCGAAGCTGAAATTCCATATGCGACTGTGGCCATGGTAACCGATTATGACTGCTGGCATGAGGAAGAAGAAAACGTCTCTGTTGAGAGCGTTCTGAAAATCATGGCGGGTAATTCGGCTAAGGCGAAGCTGCTCATCCAGAAAGTTGCGGCTGGCCTGCAGGGCACAGAGCGCACAAATGGCGCGCACGGCATTGAGACCTGTCTCGACTTTGCAATCATGACCCCTCCAGAGGTTCGCAACCCTGAGCTCATGGCGAAACTGGATGCTGTTGCAGGACGCGTTCTGTAATGGGTGTGCCTCATCTTATTCTGGGCAATGCGCGCTATTCCAGCTGGTCTCTGCGTGCGTTTGCGGTGCTCCGTCGTGCGGGCATTGAGTTCACCACTGAATTTTTGCCGCTGCGTACAGATGAATTCCGCTCGCGAATGGCTGAGGTTTCGCCCTTCGCGCTCGTCCCGACGCTTCTGGTCGGCGATGAGGTGATTGGCGACACAATGGCGATCTCAGAATGGGCAGCAGAGCAAGTGCCGTCTCTCTGGCCAAGAGATGAGTTCCGCCGTGCCCAGGCGCGCATGATGGCGGCTCAGATGCATGCCAGCTTTATGAATATCCGCCGCGAATTGCCGATGGACCTTTATCGTCAGAACGAGCCGCGCGTGACGCTGAAAGACGAAGTGGTGGCAGAAGTGTCCAAACTGTCTGCGGCCTGGGGGCAGGCGCTGCACAAATCTGGTGGTCCGTTCCTGTTTGGGGAATGGTCTATCGCTGATGCGTTTTATCTTCCGATTGCGTCGCGCTTTTCATCCTATGCGATTTCACTGCCGGCTGAGCTTCAGGACTATTGCGATGCTTTGCTCGCAACGCCTGAATTTGCGGAATGGAAAGCCATTGCTGATGAGGAAGACTGGATAATTGAGGATTATCTGGTTGAACCCTGATAGACAGCGCGCAACAATCTGCTCCAATAGACTGAATATATTCAAAGACTGAGGTCAGACCTGACTATGAATCTGAAAGACACCATCCGGACCATTCCGGACTATCCGAAGCCGGGCATTATGTTTCGTGATGTCACAACGCTTCTTGGTCAGCCTCGGGCATTCCGTCGTGCTGTGGACGAGCTGGTTCAGCCATATGCCGGTACCCGTATTGATAAAGTTGCGGGCATTGAAGCGCGTGGTTTTATCCTTGGCGGCGCTGCTGCGCACCAGCTTTCTGCAGGCTTCATTCCGCTGCGCAAAAAAGGCAAGCTGCCGCACAAAACCATCACTGAGAGCTATCAGCTGGAATATGGCGTGGACGAGATGGAAATGCATGAAGATGCAGTTCAGCCGGGCGAGCGTGTTCTTCTGACAGATGACCTGATCGCCACCGGCGGTACAGCAGAAGCTGCAATCAAGCTTTTGCGCCGTGCGGGCGCAGAAATTGTTGCCGCTGCTTTTGTTATCGACCTGCCGGAATTGGGCGGCGCAGACCGAATTCGCGCAATGAACTGTGAAGTTCAGGCGTTAATGGCTTTTGAAGGGCATTGACGTAGTCCGTTCTACGTCACACCTATAAAAAAAACTGGAGTTTCCATGTACCGCCTCGACGAAGAAGAAGAAGCAACACCGATTTCAGAACCAAACAGCTTTCTGGAGCAGGCGCTGTTCAAGGCGCGCACCATTCTGCTGACCGGGGGTGTCGACGACAAACTGGCGCGTCGCGTCTGCGAACGCCTTCTGGCTCTGTCTGCTGAAAGCCATGACCCGATCCTGCTGGTTGTCTCCTCACCGGGCGGCCATGTGGAATCGGGTGACATGATCCATGACATGGTGAAGTTCGTTCCTGCCCCTGTGAAAATTCTCGGCACGGGCTGGGTCGCAAGTGCTGGCGCGCTCATCTACGCATCTGCGAAAGTTGAGAACCGCTTCTGCCTGCCGAACACGCGCTTCCTGCTTCATGAACCACGTGGTGGTGTTGGTGGTCAGGCGTCTGACGTTGAAATCCAGGCGCGCGAAATCATCAAAATGCGTGAGCGTTTGAACAACATCTTTGCTGAAGCAACCGGCAAGCCGATTGAGCAGATCCGCAAAGACACGGACCGTGACTATTGGATGACGGCTCAGGAAGCTGTTGATTATGGTCTCGTTGGCAAAATCGTCAAAAGCCAGAACGAAATTCTCTGATTTTCAAAATCACCGAGAGATGAAAAAGCGGGCCAGATGGCCCGCTTTTTTTGTATCTTATTTCAAAGCCGCTTCGAGCTGTGTGATGTCGCCATCGTTTTCGGCGGGTTCAATACCGGTCAGTTCTGCCAGCAGTGAATAGACCGAAACATTATCGAACAGGTCCAACTCGACGCCCGAGGCGATGTCCGGGCCATTTGCGATGAAGACAGCATTCATGAGCGGGTCAGCCGGGTCGAAGCCGTGGCTGCCGCCAGAGCCGCGCCAGACGCGCACATTAGGTGCTTCATAACGCCAGCCTGTGTCAGCAAGGCAGACAATCTCCGGCACGCGCGGATTGCTGCCATATTCGAAGCGCTCTGGCAGTTCGTCCTTGCGCCAGCATTCGCCATGTTCGCGATGGCCGAGCAGCGCCTCTTCAACTTCGGCTTCGTGGCCGGGAAGTGGAGACAGCCCCATAAATTCACCGCCCCAGACAATGTGGGTAAGCGAAGTATCGACCATATCGTCGACATGCATAATCTGCTCGTCAGAGACTGGCGCCATGCCGTGGTCAGATACGATCACCAGATTGGTGTTATCGCGCAGGCCAAGAGCCTCAAGGCCTTCGATAAGACGGCTAATGGCGGCATCTACCTGAGCGGTGGCAGAGGTGGTGCGTGAATCGTCCGGTCCGTAACGGTGTCCAGCTGTGTCCACGATATCGAAATAGAGCGTTGCGAAGACAGGGCGCTCTTCTGCTGGAACGTCCATCCAGCCGAGCACGACATCCACGCGGGCAAAGTCAGTCAGCGCCTGATCAAAATTCATGAATTCCGTAGGGCGCTCGCCATGGATTTCAAAGTCAGAGCCCGGCCAGAACATGGTCGCGCTTGGAATGCCCTGTTCAGATGCGCTCACCCAAAGCGGGCGACCTTCTTCCCACCATTCAGGGTTAGACGCGACCACCGGGTTGGACAGCATGAAAATGGCCCCCGGCATATCCGGGTCTTCCATCGTGTTATTGATAATGCCGTTATGGTCCGGGCGCAGGCCCGTGACGATGGCATAATGGTTCGGGAAAGTTTTCGACGGGAAAGATGGCTGCATCGGCCCCCAGGAGCCATTTGCCGCCAGTTCGCTCAGCGTCGGCGTTGCGCCACGGTCCAGATAGTCTGGTCTGAACCCATCAATGGAAATGAGAATTGTGGTCGTCGGCCCGGTCGCAGCCGGAAGGCTGGCCTCTGTGGCGGCGGTATTAACTGCCGGTGTTGAAGCGGTCGGAGTTGTGGTGCAGGCGGCCAGCGTGAGCATGGCGCAGCCAATGGAAGTAAGAAGAAATCGTGTCATTCAGGTTCACTAACGCATTCGTGTGACAATTGCGTGGGAATGTGAACCAAAACGAACTTGATCTCAAAAGAAAAGCGGGCCCGAAGACCCGCTTTTTACAAGACGTTGAGATTGCGATCAGGCGACCGCTTTTTTCAGGAAGGCTTCCACGCGATCTGTGATCTGCTGGCCAGCCGTTTTCACGTCCTGAGATACGCCCAGAATGGTTTTGGCTGCAGACGATGTCGCCTGGGCTGTCTCAGCTGCAGAGCTGACCTCATCGGCCGCCATGCGTGTGCTGTCAGATGCCGTAGAAACGTTCACAGCAATTTCGTTTGTTGCGACGCCCTGTTGGTCGATTGCTGCAGCGACGTGCGTGGTGAAGGCATTGATCTTGTCCATCTGCTCAGTGATGGCCGCAATCATATTGGTGGTTTCACCAGACACATTCTGGATCTGCTCAACCTGATCAGAAATCACCTGAATGGCGTTCGCTGTCTGGTCTGCAAGGCCTTTGACTTCAGCGGCAACAACCGCAAAGCCTTTACCACTTTCGCCTGCGCGGGCGGCCTCAATGGTCGCATTCAGCGCCAGAAGGTTGGTCTGACCTGCAATGTCACGGATCAGGTTCACAACATCACCGATTTCCTGAGCACTGGTAGATAGTTCAGTGACCTTGGTTCTGGAGGAGTGAGACGTAGCTGTTGCGCGCTCGACCAGCTCAGACGATTGAGAAATCTGGCTGACGATTTCGTTGATAGAGGCAGAGAGCTCCTGTGCGGCGCTGGCCACGGACCCCACACTGTCGAAAGCACGCGTGGTTGCTGCATCCATCTGATCAGCCTGACGGCGGGAGCCATCAGCAGCTGTCTCAAGCGAGGTCGCCGTAGAGTTCAGCTGATCCATTTCACGGTTCATGTCTGCCAGCAGCTGACCCATTTCGGTTTCGAACTCAGATGCAGCCTTTTTGAGGTCGTTATAGCGTTCAGCTTCTGCGTCGGCCTTGCTTTCAGCGGACAGCTTCAGCTTGGTGGCGCGCTCTTCAGCTTCCTGAGATGCAAGCCTTGCCGTTTCAGCCGTCATGAGCGCGCCGCGTGTGGCCGCCATCAGTGACGTGATCTTTTGTGACAGGAAGATAAGTGCGCCACATTCGAGAAGCAGAATGCCGCCATGAAGCAGAACGCGAACCAACGGCGCGCCATCCGGGAAGGCCATGGTTGGCACGAGGAAGGATGCGCCAAGGTGGTGAACCGCAACGCAGCCCGTATAGGCAACCAGTGCACGCCAGTCCATCAGACCGGTCAGAATGGCCAGACCCGCAAAGAAGGTCATGTGCATGTCGATCTGATACGCAATGCCAGTGCCGTTCCACTGGAAATTATAGACCAGCAGGGCCAGAATACCTGCCACGCTCACTGCGAGGCTGATCGTCATAGCGCTGTAAATTGGCTTGAAGAAGAAAGCTGCAGTCGGCAGGGCAGCAAGAATGAGCGCCATAAGCGTTACGGGAGCTGCATGGCCATGACCGTTGAAAATGGCGATGCCAGCGACAACAATTGCCGTTAGCCAGGTGATAACGAGAACACCCTGCGCGATTGGGCGTCGTACCGCCTCAATCTGAAAATCGTCACTGCTCAATTGATTATTGTTATGTGTCTCTGACATGTCTTCTTATCTCAACTGATAGAGGGCGGGGGAGTACGGCACATCTGAGCGTAGCCAGCATCCACGACAGTCCGCGCACCGAGCGCGTAAAGCGCGCGTGTGCTCTGGCCTTCAACGTCCCGAACGATGAGATGGTGAAACGTCTCATCATAGGAAATAACGTCCAGACCAATATGTCTTGCCTGTGCTTCAACGTCGGCTGCAACAACGTCCTCGCCAAAAATGGCAAGCACGTCTTCTCCGGCCTTGGGGCTCAGATTGAGCAACATGACCGGAAGCGTTGAGCAAATCACTGAAAGCAGAATGAAAGCACGCATGAGGTTTCCTTTGCGAACAAAAGAACTTCAAACGAATGTGAATTTCGTAAATATCTAAGTTAAGATTCGTTGTTTCCGGAGGACTGCGTCAATCTGTCAGAAGAAATATAAGACTATATGGGGTCTAAAGATAATACTTTAGTTGACTATTCTGGTCAGGATTAAAGAATACTTAGTTACTGATTGGTTTAAATATTCTGAAAATCCACTGGTGGGCCCGGAGGAAACAATATCCGGCCAAAAAGGTAAATTAAATTAAGCTTTTAGAATTGTGTGCGTGGCCGTGTACCAACATATGTACCAACTCGTGCAGGCAATTTGATTGATACGCTCTCTCATCGTGGTCGCGGCACCTTGCATGTTATTTGAATTCAACTAATCTCAGAGACTCAATTTTGTGTTTAGAATATTTGTGGGGCAACTGTGGCGGTAAAGATACGACTTGCACGAGGCGGTTCAAAAAAAAGACCACATTATTCGATCGTTGTCGCTGACAGTCGCTGCCCGCGAGATGGCAAATTCATTGAAAAGCTAGGAATCTACAACCCAAGGCGCTCTATTGAAGAAGGCAAGAAATTTGTAATCGATAGAGAAAAAGCGAAATCATGGTTGAAAAAGGGAGCCAAGCCGACAGATCGGGTCGCTGGTTTTCTTGAAGCAGAGGGTTTATTAAAGCGATCTCTCCGTTTCAATCCTGTCAAGGGAAAAATACCTCAACCAGATGCATACCAGTCGTCAGAATCTAATGATGCCGAAGAACATCTTGAGGCGCATTAGAAGGTGCACGTTAAGGTCGTTGATTTCAACTAATAGTGATTTTAACTCTTCGAGAGGTATGCCACTCTTTTGTGCCAAAGCTTCTCCACCTCCAAATACGATTGCCTCTTGCACTTCGGTAAGAATGTCAGGAATGGCATAAAATATTGGAGCTTCAATGTCAGTGCTTACATCCACCCTCGGCATTATGAGTTCGCTGAATAGACCTCCCCGCCGTATAGTTCGATGACTTTTGTCCGTTTCGGCATCATCTGAAGGCCACTCAATTGACCCTGTATAGCCTTCTCCTGAATGGACAAGTCGAAGCGTTCTGCGAGCATCGCTTCTAGATTTGTAGTTCCCTGATTTAGGCTTTACGGACACCGCAGTTATCTCCGAAAAAGGGTTTTAAGGTCAACCGCCTCTTCATCTTTGATCTTTTTGAGTCGTGGCACGCCTACAGGCCAATCTTGATCGCCAAAGTCCCAAATCTGAAGGCTACCCTTAGACATGATTGCTCTGAACCTGAAGAATGCCTTTGGGTGGGACCATATCCATGATCCAGCCAATGAACTTGCGTACTGTCCATTAGGTGCCGGGTCATCGTAAATAACTCCACCATCACATTTTGCGCGATGTAGCGGATAAGGGGGGGGCTTATGCAGCAAGGTGTAGTGAATACCTTTGTGGGCTTGGTTGATAATCTCCTGAATATCAACGGCTAAATCTGGGAAGCTGTCCAAAAGATGCGGCTGCATACCGTTATTTTTTATCATAATTGCCCCGCAATTCTTCTTTTAGTTGGTCAGTACCATTTTCTACATCGTTAAGCGTATTTGACAGTTTCTTCAATATTTCCGCCATTTCGCCTAGCTGAACCCAACCTGTGGGCGCTGAGGCGATCCTACGACGAGACCGCCTCACACTATTCAATTTATTCGCAAGTCCCCTGAAACTGGCCACAAAATCTTCCCCGAACTTTGATGCTTCATTTGCGCCAAGTTCGGGCAACCTCTCTAACGGGTCTTTCGAAGAATCGACAAACTGAACAAACTCTTCCTCTAGTCCAGAATAGCCTTCGATACTCGTCAGGTCTTTTGATTTGACGTCATCTTTCCCATCCAACCATCCATCTATCGTAAGCAATAATTCCCTGATTCTCGCTTTTTCGATACGCACGTTTCGTTTTAGGCGAGTGAGTTCGAGGGATATCCAAGCTCTTACATGTTCAAATTCTTCCATGCGGCGCTTTTCTTCTCGGGAAACTTCTCTCTTGCGCTCAACTCTCCAAAGAATCACAGCTATCAAGCCGGTTATCGCTGCGCCTGCCACATCACCAAGAAAACCAACCCATGAGTCACCATGAGTGTGGTGCGGGAGGACAAATGCAGAATCTGTCGAGGTGTTTTCCAAAGATGTGGTATCCGGTATCGCCGGGCTCACCAATGTTGGCGAATGGTTGTCAGTAAGGGGCGTCGGCTCTTCCGGGGACGTAGTTTCATTTTCTAACGACTGTAGCGTGCTATCTTGTAAATCCTGGTGTGGCTGCGGTTGATCGTTTTCAGCAGTTGAGTTTTTTGAATCTTGTCCCCCCATGAATACTTCTCCCGAAATCTCTCTCCACATCAATCTATAGTTTGTCAATTTGAGCAACTCAATCGAGATTCAGATTTAAATTTAGTGTTTTAAGTTGCTTTTGGCTTCTGTCGGGACGTCCGATTACTGATCAACCAAATCAGTGTGTTTACGACGGCTGACGGGCCATTTGTATTGTTCCAAGTGAAAAACCAAAGGCGCAACGAATGATTTTTCCCGCACCGAACGAATTCCGCAATGTGTCCAATCAACCGGATACTGACCTGATTGGCGGCTGGGAACGCTGTTGAAAAGGGCATTTGCAATTGATTGCACGATGCTCATTCACTTCGCGGTGACCGCTTATGTTCCAAATGTCAAAGGTAGACTTTGTAGGGCTTCAAACTCGAACCGAGCGCTAAGCGCGTCCTGTTTCAGAAGTTCGTGACTGAGAAACGGATGAAACTTCTCGAAGATCAGGTTTTCCTTGCCAGTGAAAAAGCTGTCTGGAGAGCTTTCCGAAATCTCGCGCAGTCCATCCAGCAGGCTAGGTGACTTCTCAGTTTCTGAGACCTCAACAACTCCATCCCACGTCTTCGCCTCAAAACCTAAGCTCGTTAAGGCAAATTCAAGCGTGAGGTTTTTGGTCGTGCCGAACCACGTTGCCAGAAGGTAGTCCTTTTCGGAGATGCGAATGATTGAGTTCTCCGTGAGCCCAATAAGCTGCGCATTAGTGCGTGCCTCAAACAATAGCTGTCGAGCATTCGCATCGAGATAAGCGGGGACGTAATCTGAGGCATAAAGCTCTTTCATCTTCTGGCAAACGTGGTCGTGGATGATGCCGGGATCACCACCAAATTTTGGCGGCTTGCCTGCCTTGGATGGCCTGACCAATAGAACATTTGTGCTGGAATCGATATCAAGTATTTCCCACCGTCTGCCCGAAAAGATAATCGTCATTCCCGGTTTGAACGGGTTGTCCAATGGGATCGTCCCAAGCGTTTTGCTTTCGCAGACAACTCGAAACTCCTCGGGCGTTTTGAAGACCGCGTAGAAGCTATAGTGCTCGACCAGCTTTTCTCCGATGCGGCCCAATAGGAGGTTTCCGTCTGGTGCTTGTTCAATCAGTTCGACGTCAGGTTGCCCGAGATGCCGAAGCAGTGCCATGTAGATATCTGGCGTAACATTGGAGAAGGGGCCTTTTTCGCAAAGCGTGATAAAAAGGCGTTTCGCACTTGCTCCACCTCTTTCAGCAATAATTGAAAGCGTCTGGTGTACCATAGTCGAGAGGTTTAAAGCTTGGGCTCTCGGCGGTTCACACCATTTCGCCAAGAGCAACTCAATCATCGCGACTGAGCGCACCAGCTTCAAGCGCAATTGGTCGCTGAAATGGCTGGAGGCTTCCAAATGTTCTTCAATCTCATATTGTCTAAGGATTGCTGGTTGCCCCTCACGGCGGCCTGAGCGACCGAGGCGTTGCCGAAGCGAAGCAACGGAAAACGGTGAACCCACCTGAGCTACGCAAGTTACGTCGCCGATGTCGATGCCAAGCTCCAGCGTTGAGGTGCATACTGCTGTTGTGGGCTTCGTGTCGTCTTTCAGGCGGCCCTCAACGAACTCTCTGTGCTCCTTGGAGAGGCTGGCATGATGAGCATAAAATTCCTGGGGCAGATGCTCATCCTCACAGAAGCTTGAAAGCTTGTCCGCATAGATTTCTACGTTTTCCCTGCTTCCGGCAAATATGAGGTTATCGCTGCCTCTCAAGTTAGTGAAAAGATGCCGGGACACTTCTTCAATCGCCGCGCCGTCATCGCCATCATTTCCAGTCGTATAGCCACGTAGCTGGAGACGAAGTTCAGCTTCCGCTTCGGGTGATTTGATAACCTGAACCTGATCAGGATTTCGTGGACGCAGATAAGATTTGGCGAGTTCCATGTCGCCCAACGTTGCCGACAATCCGATCCTGCGGATTGGATGATCGATAGCTAATTCCAGCCTTGTGAGAAGCGAGCGGAGCTGTATGCCACGTTCTGAATCCAGTAGGGTATGCAGCTCGTCTATTACGGCAGCGCGTGTGCGCGAAAACAAGCGAGGGATCAGCTCTCCTTTACGCACGAAGATTGCCTCTAGAGATTCTGGCGTTATCAGAAGCACCCCTGAAGGATTTTTCTGAGCCACGGCCTTCTTCGACGCGGATACGTCGCCGTGCCATGGATGCACTGCAATTTCAGCTTCAAGGCACATGCCTTCAAGTCGCTGGTATTGATCATTGATGAGAGCTTTGAGTGGTCCGATGTAGACCATATCGAACCCTACCTCGTCGGTCTCTTCCGGATTGTCTAGCGTTTGAGATAGCAATGGAAGAAAGGCGGCTTCTGTCTTTCCTCCTGCGGTTGAGGCCGAGACAATGACATCGTCTTGGCCTCCCAATATAGCGTTGATGCTATCAACCTGAATCGGCCTGAGTTCCCGCCAACCTTTCTGCCGAATCCACTTTTGAATTGGGCGTGCGAGTCGTTCAAACGCCGGAGCCGTCAAAGCTTGAAACTCGACAGGTCATCGGATGAATCTTCGGCACCAGTAGCCGTTCCGGAGGTTCCCGCATCAGTGATGTCGCTTAGATCATCGCCTGAGTCCGTCGCAATCGTGACCTCTTCAATCAGGTCCTCCCACTGCGTTCCCGGGTTCTGCTCCAGCACTGATAGCATGTTCACAAATGCTGTGACCGTGTTTCTAGGTGTACGGAAATATGCCTCGCCAATTCGATCAGAACAGTGAGCCATGAAAGCTTCCAATGCTCTGTCGGGGATAGGATTGTCTTCGCCCTGAACAACGAGTCTAACGTTTCGAAGAAGTACGAACAGGTCCTCGGGGGTAAGGTTGGCCAGTTTAATGACTGGACCTGAAAGGTCTACAAGGCCACCAGTGGCGAAAGTGTTCTCAGCAAGTCGCGACTGTAAGGCTTCATAGCTGTAAAGGCCGCGCCGCGTGTTCATCAGAAATTCGGGCGTACCACCCAGTAGAAAGCCCAAGTGAGAAGCGGAGCCCTGCAAAACATCATTCAAAATTCGCAGAATTTGCTCGTAGTTGGCATTTCTGGCTTGAGATGACGTGAGTTTGAACAGGTTGACCAGCTCATCAAGAGAAACCAGCAAACCCTTGTATCCGGCAGCTACTGAGAATGCGGACATGAGTTTGATCATGTCATACACATTCGCATCGTCTATAATTGTCCGAACTCCTAAAGCATTCTTTGCGTCAGTTCGCGTGGCGTATTCCGCCCGGAGCCAACGAAGCGATGCCGCTTTCAAGTCTTCGTTTCCGGTCTCGTGCCCATCCCAATATTTCTTGATCACCTCGGCGAAATCGAATCCGCCTGTCATTTCCTGAAAGTGGGCAAGCTGTTTTCGAACGACATTGGCGACGCTTGTATCTTCCTTCGATGCGGTTTGTTCAGCGTGACCGATGAAGCGTTCGACGATACTTGGGAGTGCTCCGCCGTCAGGTTTGGTTCGGGTCGAAAAGTTACGGGACATTTCTGCGAAGAGGCTTCGAGCCTGCCCGCCAGTTGCATGTATACGTCTGTCCGGCGCTAGGTCGGCGGACATCACGACAAGCCCTTTTTCAAGCGCAATAAGCCTGATCAGATTCAAAAAAAATGTTTTCCCTGAACCGTATTCCCCGATGATAAAACGAATAGCTGAGCCGCCGTCGGCAATACGCTCCATATCTTTGACGAGTTCCTCAATTTCTCTCACGCGGCCGACTTGAATATGTTGCAGGCCAAGTTTGGGCACCACACCAGCTCGCAATGATTGGACGATTGCATCTCGTTCTCGGCGCTTTATGCTCATCAGGTTTCCCCCTCTACTCTCTGAACTGAGCGACGATGTCGCCGTTAAGTTCATAACCTTCATATTCTTCAATCAATGCATCATCGAAGCGTTCAAACGACCATTCGTTTACAGCCTCGAGAGCGCCAGCGGGCAGTAAGCCGTGGACTTGCGCCAGTCTTTCGAAATCTTCTGTAGACCAAAAATCTGTCTGGATCAGTTCTCGAACAAATTGAGCGTGTTTGGGGCTTAAGCCGTCAAACTGTTGCGCCGAAGTCGTTTCAGTATCTTCTGAAACCTCATCCTCGAGGGTTTCACTCTCATCGCCCGTTTCGAAAATTTGGGTGAGTGTAGACTTCACCTTCGCAGTTTCAGCGGACAATGCTGATACCCGAGTATGATCGAGTTTAAACCCTGCGGCCTTTTCTGGTTCAGATGGAATTGTCTCGCCGGATGGTGCGACAGATGCTGAACGGACCGTTAGAGGGGCGTCAGGACTATGTTCACCATGAAGGTCAGAATAAACGCGGTTTTCATCCAACCCTAAAGCCTTATAAATCCGTTCTAGGCTTCTAACCTCGTCGGCATGAATTAGGCCGTCAGCTTTTGTTATCGCGATGGCATGTTGCCTGATCATATCTGCTGCTTCTGGCGCAGCATTTTTCAAATGAGTTCTCAACAAGGTGAGGTCGGGCGGATTAGCTAGGAACCATTTCAGGTTAGCATGCAGAATGTCTTTCTCGAGACCTGTGAGAGAAGTCGTCCGATCAATCGATTGCGCCATGGCATCGACTTCCGTTTCTGCAATATGCCCATCCGCATGAGCGATCATGGAGGCGATTGCCATGTTGACTAACGAACTTTCGAAATCCACCGATGGTGCGCGCAGTCGACCTTCGCTCGGTGTCTCGAACAGTATGACAGTATCATCGATTTTTAGGCGACGGATGGAATACAACGGGTCTGGAGCCATACTGAAGTTGAGCGCTCCCAAAGAGTCTGCCAACTCACTCCAAATCTTTTTCGTCATAGATGTGGGAGTTTCACCTTTGATTTTTTGGGTGAGTTCGGCGACCGAAACAGGTGCGCTAGAAGCCTCTCTGACCCAATTTTTCAGTGAATCGATTTCTGGTGAGATGTTGTGAAGTCGTAGCTCTGCCGGGAGCAGTAGGTGCGCTTCCATGGTATCTTTCTTCTCTGGAGAGCGTCCCAAGAAGCGGCTGTAGGAATCGAGTTTTTCCATAGCCTCATCAGCGATGTCCTGAGCAATTTGCAACGGCTTTCTTAGAGTCGAGATATCGGGGATGGGCAGAGCGAGGTCATCGTCTTTCAGTTCGAATTCTGTCTCGAACTCTGATGAGGCGGCTTTATAGCCAACTTTTAACGACTTTTTCGGCGTCTTTATCGCCATACCTTCGGGGTAGCGATCATCAAATAGCATACTGAAGAGCTGTTTAAATTCGTTTCCACAGCGCGACGCTGGCGTTCGTATTCGGGACTCTACGTCGTTCATGAACCAGAAAAATAGCCATTCGCTATTTAAGGACCGATTGGATAGCAGGTGGGAACCGACGCCAATGGCTACTTTGGGAGACAGCTCGTACGTTCTGCGAATGGGGCCGGCAGGCGGAGTTCCAAGGGAGGGAAGTGATATGGCTTCCGCAACGTCCAAAAATGTACCGAGGTAATTCTCTACCGAATAGTTGTTCGGAAAAACTGAGATCAACCTCCTGACTTCTTCAACAATTTCGCGCTTCTCGTCTTCGCTGGGAGAGTCCACAAAGTACCGGCGTTCCAGTCCATAGAAATATAAGAACAGGTACCCCGGGTTCACATCAGGATTATTGCGACCGGTCTGAAGCCAATCCAAATAGGTTGCGCGTGCAGTTGGTGTGATGTCTGAATAGCTGGGCCAGTAGGAAAGTCCGTCACCACCATAGTCGCGGCGATTTTTAGCGATGGGCAACGAGGGGTCGATGAAGCAGCGGGCCTTCTCAGAGTAATATCGCCCGCCGGTTAGAGGTGGTGTGCCCACATACACCATGCCTCCAATTTCAAAGCCTTGAATCGAAGCTGATTTGGCAGCGGGAATCCAGCCGTCGCCAGTGTTGCGAGTTGACCTGAAATTTTCCAGTTTCCTCCGGTCGGCATCAGTTAATTTGGGACTTTTTTGGGTCTCAGATTGATCAAAGAATCTTTGCGGAGATGCGGTGCCTGTCAAACGGATGTCTTCATGGTGAGCCGTATCTGCTTCGTCAGGCATCCTCCTTTTCCCTGAGGTCGGTACAGGCTTTTGTCTCTCATTTTTCTTACGGAAGACTATGAATACCACAAGCCCGAGTATGCCCGCGATCCACCAGAAAATACCTTGGCCTTCGCGCTCAGTGCTTTGAGGCGCTTCCCGACGCGGGGAAGGAGTTGGTGGAGGTGGATTTTGAATTTGATTGATACGTTGCAGCGTTAGCTCGTCCAGCTGACCGGTAACGTCCAGTTCTTGGTTGCGTTGAAATTCCGATACGGCTTGTTCCGTATGCGGCCCCCAGAAACCATCTGCGGGGCCCGGGCTGTAACCTTGCTCGGATAGAAACTCTTGAGCGGCTCTTACTTGCTCATCTTGAGCGTGAGCAATGTTGCCGGAAACGCAAATAATGCACAGCGCAATGGCGCATAGTGCCTTAGCTAATGTGTATCTTGTGCAGTTCATTCGCCATGCAACCCCGTCCTGAGCAACCTTACATAATGAGAATTCAGATAGAATCTCAACTGTTAAGCGTGGTTGTGGCCATTTTGACGGAACAAGGTTTGATAAATCGCGGTCTATTCGAGCAATTCTAAAACCATCGATTTTTTGACGCATTCATTCCAGTGGGACCAAACCTGATCTTTTGTGATCAAGTCTGCGGGAAGATACTTCTCGGCATTATCGATCATGTCTTTGGGAAGGAAGTCGTCCGGCAATAATTGTGTCGCTGCGTTGTAACCCCGGAACCTCGCGCTATCGAGAAAGAGTTGCCACAAGCCTGCTTCCAAAGGTGGGTTGGAAAGTTTCATCCTTCGAATGTCCCATCCCTCAAAAAGATAAGGCTGATTTGAGAGACTTGTCAGGTGACAATTCTTTCTGAGGGAGAGTTCAACACGCGTATGATCTCTGTCGCCGAATTTCGGAGTAAGTTCTTTTGCTTTTTGTTCTTTCCGCTTGTCGTAGACGATGAGATTTGCCCGCTTTTTGGGATTGACCTGGGGGCTCTGCGTATACCCAGAGGATTTGTAGAAATTCAATGTCTCTACGCCTCTATTAAGTGAAGATGCGGACCAGACTTTCCAAACATCCTCATTGTAGACGAATACGTCTCTGGGGCGGATTCCTAGAATGTCTACCGCGATATCCAGTCGGGTGATTTTTGCGTCGACCAGCAAATCGGCAAGTGGGAGCTCGTTGAAACTTATGAAGCTCCAGACCTTCTTGAAGTCTGAAATATCGTCTGCGTTGAATTGGGATGGGTTAAATTCGAAACGAACGGGGGCGGCATTGCTTGTTGGATGCGTAGCGAACAGAACTCTTCGGCCAGACATGGGCAATACCAATGAGTAGCAGCTCTTGTACCCCTGAATTCGTTGCGTCGATTTTTCTAAAAAGGTCTGGTCGGACGCTTTGCCTAGTTCGAAAACATAGTTGTAGAAGTCGGTCCAAAATTCATATGCAGTTTCCCACTGCTGATGAGACTTTACGAGTTTGGTTACCGCAGCCTTTCCCCCACATAATAAGACTAGGGTATCTATTGCGGGCTTCAATACAGTTATCTTCTCGGTTCCAGATAACTCTATCTCATGGGCAATTATCTCTTCATCCATAAGCCACCTTTGTGGGGTGTTACAGAAAACTCTTTTAGCCCCGAAATTTGCAATTGATTGCAAGCGCTGAATGCCTGACTTTAAACCGATTCGCTTCGGAATGCGGCGCGGATTTGTGACGCTCGGACCTTCTCAAATTGCGCCCAGTTGCCGGATAAAATGCTGTAAGTGGAGGAGTTGCTTTCAGGCTCGTCCGCGAACGGAAGCTCGCGCGTTCGTTCGTGAAATTTATAGTCCGGCTCACGAAAGATTCTTCGTTTCATGGCTCCGCTCTCAAATTCGAAGTGCGCAAACTTTAGAGCTTCAAATGCTTCCGTCGAACTTAGCTGTCTTTCACTCCACCATGCTCGCCATTCAGTACATCGGTTGTGAAAGTGACGCAGGGCAGCCAGACCGGCGCGCGTGTACTGATCGAACGCCCAGCTTGGCAGTTCGCAAACAATCTGACTGGAGGGGAAGTCGTCCTCTTCAGTGCTAGGGTGGCGCTCTTGAGGTTCGTTGTGAGCTCCATTGAGACTAATGACAGCACAAATGGGTAATGGAAGGTTGGTAGTTCGAATTCCTTCTGAGAGGATAACTGGAAGCGCAATGGAGCCGGTTTTTTCTGAGAGACTTGATATCAGGCGTGTTCTGTCTGCTTCCGGATGTGAAGCGAATTCGCCTTCACCTTTAAAGTTCGCCAGAGCGCTGCAAACTGCCGCTTTCTGAGGTAGCGACAATTTTTCTGAAAAGCAGAATTCGAGAGCTTCCGTAAAAGGAAGGTCAAACACGCATTGCTCCAGCACTTCTTTCGGGTCGCGGTGCCCCAAGATGGAAATATGGTTGGCGATCTGGGTTTTGGGTGCGTCTGAAAGACGAACGACCAGATTGGAAATAGCGGTCCAATTCAGTGAAGGAAGAGATCGTCGCGGCATACAGGCGAGTATGTCCAAAGCGAGATCAACATCATCGATCCCCACATCTTCAAATAAAATCACCGCAAGTCGACGCCAAAGCATGCGCCGGTCTAAATCAAAAAGCCGATGCGCTGCAGCCAAAGCCCAGGCTGTTTCTGATCTCCGAATAGCCTTTTGCAGAAGTGATGCAGCGGTGTAGCGATTTACGAATATCGGTCGAAATTCTACGTCGATACGCGGCTTTGTTTCCATCTGGTTTCGATGGTGTTCCAAGATTTCCAACAACTCTTTGCCTCCTGTTGCGGGAGGCTGAAATCCCTTGGTTTACTCTGACTTGTGACAACAAGAGTTCAATTAATTTTCCAGTACTGAAGCATGAAATACGCCCAACCCCGAGCTTCCGCGACGCCAGTAGCCCACAGCGTCGTCAGGTGGGATAGCAGGTAAGTTCCAAGTCCAGCCTTCGCCATTCACAACGGCCCGAAATGTCGCGCGTTCGAACCGCATTTGTTGTAGATCTGGCGCAACCGCTTCGAAGTCCTGTCGTGCGCGCTGCGCCACCAAGTAATAGTTTCCCTCGAAGCGGATCGTTTTGAACGATGCGCCTGTCGTAATAAGGTTGACCTGTCTGTCGAACAGATTTGCCCAATTCGCTCGTCGTTGAATCGGGCCATAGGCATCTCTCATCCTAGGAAATTCACGTCGCTGGAGCGCGCTCAGGAGCTGCCCAAACCGTGCTCTGTCGGCCGCCTGTTCATCTGACAGCTGAATGCGGCCCCCTCGCGAATAAAATTCGCCAAAACCGTCGAACAAGTCGAGCATTAGTTTGATGTCGGCGAAACTGCTGTAATCTGGAGAGGCAATACTTTCCAGTTCAGTGATGTTGTCATCGAGCGCGGCTATATAGTCGGTGCGCTCTCGAGCCTCTCTCTCCTGCCGTTGGACTTCTAGCATAGAACGTACTTCAGCTTCCCGCCGCAGGCGTTCTTCCTCATCGGCAATTGCTTGAGCTTGTCGGGCCGCTTCTCGCTGAGACATTTCTGTTTGATAGGCTCGAGGATTGATGCGCTGAAGCTCAGCAAGCCAGACATCATCGCTGCGTCTCTCCCTAAGCAAGGAAAGATACTCTTCATGGTCAGTGTTTTTCAGTGTCTCCAGTCGGTTTTGAAGCATGAATTCTTGCGAACAAAACAGAAGGATGAGGCCGCCAATGCATACAGCGAGAATTCCTCGCGTTACGCCAATCCGCTTGCGCACATTCGAAACAGAGAGAACAGAGACGCCAAGCAGAGCAATCACCGCGCCAAAAAGAATGCCCGCTAAGACGTTCGTGGTCGAGAAAACTGGTAGGGCGATTAGAGGAAGTAACAGCCACCCCAGCGCCTCCGGAACCCAGTTTTTCTTTTTAGCCTTTTTTGCAGCACCCATAATCACAGCTCCCAGTTTCCCTATAACTAAGAACTCTATTCTGACTATCGCTGTTTTCAAGAATTGAATGCGCTGTTGGCGTGAATCTAAGAATTCTATTCTGGCTGCAATGGCATCAGATTCTGAAATTTCTCTCCGAAAAATATTCTCCCAAAGGCTCCAGCTTTCACGTAAGAAAGCAGGTCTTACACAAGAACAATTAGCCGAACGGATTGGAAAGAGCGTTGATCTTGTAAGCCGCCTAGAGAGAGCGACCACAAGCCCCTCATTCGAGACAATAAGCCTGATAGCCGAGGCGCTAAATTCACCAGCGGCGTCATTCTTCACGCATGAGGAAGTTTCTTCTTCAGATAGACACGACGTTTATAGCACGCTGATCGATCTCGTTCTTTCTATGCCTTTAAGCGACACCGTAAGAACGCGCGAAGTTTTGCTTGCTATGAAAAAATAGGATTTCCCGCTTCTACGAATTCGGTGTGCTGAAACCTGCTTCACAAGGGTGTTCAAAACACGGATCAGTATTGCAATTGATTGCATTTTGAAATGCTCGACGCGCGCCCGGTGCGGGTTTAGGTATTTCCAGCAATGAATGCAGTGTCCGATGAAACGCCGCCTTAGGACTTTCCATTCCATTGCGGTTGCTGGCCTAGCCAATCGAGACCCGCCTCAACGTCAATTAGCGTTCGACCTCCCACACGCACTGCTTTTAGATCACCAATGTTTAGAAGCTCATATGTCTTGCTTCTGGATATGCCGCTGATAGTCACCCAGTCCTTTATTGTCGCGAAGGCTGGCCGGAGTTTTGAGTCAGTCGATTGAGAGTTGTTCGTCATCGTGTTCATGTCTGTCACCTTCCGAGGCAGTTCTATGCTGTGGAAGGAAGGTGGCATCACATACGACAGACTGTCGAAGTCGCGATTGTTTCAAAATATTAAAATTTGCGACTTAAATGTTTGTGTTAGTTTTCAAGAACCGACCCATGGCATCCAAAAGGGCGCGCTCTGTTACTCCGATTGCTAAGCCGCAATAAGGATCGGGCAGCTGATCAAGGACAATTGGAATGCAGATAAACAGCTCGTGTATGGGGCCGCCATCATCGACACTTTTTGTCCTGGCAGGCCACTGACCGGTTGCTTCAATCCATTTTTTTGCTGCAAATTCAGAGATAGATTCCAACTGAACTGGAACTGGTCGTCCGCGCTTACTCTCGATTTGCTGCAATTCAGTTGTGATCGCCTCCGCGAAATCACTTAGATACGAGATGAGTTGAGCGACTGAAATATTCGTTCTGTCTTCGCGAAATATTTGCCTCGATGGAGATATGAGGCCGAGAAATTCTCTGGAAGACGTGCTCGACTCGTCCATCAAGCTAGCAGACTTAGAGAGCGAGTTCGCGAGTTTTCTTAGTGCATTCAAGTCTTGAGCGTTCAGGTAAGGTGGAGCGAGTTGAATGGCCTGTTTGACCACAAAGTGTAAGATGGAGCTAACGCAAGACTTTGCTCTTTGTTGGTTGGCACCGTCCTCAATGCATTGCTCTTCTAATCGTTGGATCAGCGCGGAATCGATTTTGCCAACTAGCTGGTCGGCCTCTGAAGAGCTCAATTGTTAACAACCCTTAAATGAGAAATTTTGGCCGTATCGCCATTTTCAACCGAATTTAAGTAGGCCGACCACCATTCCATCATATTACGCCGCTGTGGCAGGTAAAGTGCGCTGTTGTAGGCGGCGCGCACTTCGTTCCTTTCCACATGAGCAAGCTGTCGTTCGATCCAGTCACTGTTGAACTGGTGCTCGTTTAGAATAGTCGAAGCAGTTCCTCGGAAGCCATGTACGGTAGCTTTTGAGTGATACCCTAAGCGGTAAATCGCAAATATCAACGTGTTCTCAGACATTACGCCTGTACGCTTAGTTATCGAAGGAAACATGAACTCGTTTGAACCTGATATCTCCTTCAGTTGGACTAAAATTTCTCGAACCGGCTCTGTGATTGGTACAATATGTTCTGCCCTCATCTTCATTCGGGAGGCGGGAATTCTCCAAATAGGCGTACTGGTATCCCAATCTTCGATCTCCTCCCACCTTCCGAGACGAAGCTCGTTTGTTCTGAGAAAGGTGTGCATGATGAGCTTTAGACCCAGAACGGTTTGTCTTTCACCGTCATATTGCGCGAGCGCTTCAAAGAAGTTTGGTAAGTCTTGCGCTTTCAGAGCAGTTCGGTGCTTGGTCGGAGGTGGCGTTTTCAGCGCTCCTCTGAGGTCTTGTGAGGGGTCTCTTGATGCGATGTTGCAAGCAATTGCATAACGAAAAACGTGGCTCGCGGCTTGCAGTACTCTCTTTGCCATTTCGATAGCGCCTCGGTCTTCTATAGCGCGAATGACCTGTAAAAGTTCCGGCGGTTCTATCTCTTTGATCGGTCGATGCCCAAGCTTTGGAAAAAGATCGGCTTCCATCCTGCTCAGAAGACGATCTGAATAACCTGGGGTCCAAGAATGCTTCCGATTTTCGAACCACTCCAGCGCCAGCTTCTTGAAGGTGTGCTCACTTTCCGAAATCAACTTTGCTTTTTCAGCTTGGCGATGCGCGGATGGGTCAACTCCGTTGCTTAAAAACTCTTTAGCGGCATCCCTGCGTTTTCTCGCCTCTTTAAGGGTAACGATTGGATACGCACCGAAGGAAATTGTCTTCTGTTTTCCCTGAAATCTGTAAGCAAGTCGCCAGAGCTTGCTGCCATTTGGTTTGATGTGCAACTGCAACCCTCCACCGTCAGACAGCTTTTTGAGAGTTTTATCTGACTTTGCATTTTTGCAGGCAGTCTCTGTTAGTGGCATTGTTGGTACCTTTGCATATGGCTGTTGGTATGTCCCGAAAATTGTACCAACAGAAAGGCTGGCTTCTGGTGGACAATTTGGAGCACCGTCAGACTAGCAGAAATGCCTAGTGTTTTGAATTTATTTATAAAAATAAACACCTTGGGACGCTCTCAAACGTCCTTGGAAGAGAGTATGGTGGGCCCGGAGGGACTTGAACCCCCGACCAAACCGTTATGAGCGGTCCGCTCTAACCAACTGAGCTACAGGCCCTACCAGAGTGAAAGCGGAACTTACCGTTTTTTTTCAGCGCGTCGAGTGTTTATGCGTCGGTTTTTGATGAGCTGAATATGAATGGAACCGTCATGCTCCTGCCGGGATTGATGTCTAGTCAGACAATATCAAAAAGGAGGATTCCTATGAACGCAATTCAACCCCTTGCAGGCCTGGCTGCAATTGGCCTCGCTCTGTCGGCTGTTCCGGCGCATGCGCAAACCATGACGGCGATGAATCACAATTCTATTCAGCCAGAAACCACGCTGAATATTTCAGCAACCGCCAATGTGACTGCTGCGCCTGATATCGCATATCTTACAGGCGGCGTCGTAACAGAGGCGCGCACGGCTGAAGAGGCTGTACGCCAGAATGCGGCGGATATGTCGGGTGTGTTTGAGGCTTTGGAAGCAGCCGGCATTGATCGCGCAAATATCCAGACATCAAACTTTTCAGTTCAGCCGCGATATAACTATCCGCAGAATTCAGAACGCGTACTTGTCGGCTATACCGCGTCAAACCAGTTGCGCGTCACTGTTCGCGATCTCGATATGGTCGGCGGCGTGATTGACGCAATGGTCGCGGAAGGCGGCAACACCTTCTCTGGCGTCACCTTCGGCGTTGAAGACCCGAGCGATCTGATTGATCAGGCGCGTCGTCAGGCTATGCAGGACGCTATGGCGCGTGCTGAATTGTTCGCGGATGTCACCGGCTATGATGTTAGCCGCATTGTTACGATTTCGGAGAGCAATACGTCACCTGTGAGCCCGCAGCCGGTTATGATGCGTGCAGCCGTAATGGAAGATGCCGCTTCAACGCAGATTTCAGGTGGCGAACTTTCATTCTCTGCGACAGTCAATGTCGTGTTTGAGATGAGCCAGTAATCAGGCGAGGGCTGCGATGAACCGATCCATTGAGGAGATGCGAAATCTCGGCCCGAAGTCTGCCTGGATCATGCAGGAAGCCGGTATTCCGGATGAGGCCGCCCTGAGGAAACTCGGGGCGGTTTCTGCTTACCGACAGCTGAGGTTTCAGTTTCCGCGTTATGCCAGTCTGAATCTCTTATGGGCGCTGGAAGCTGCATTGCGAGACATAGACTGGCGCGCCCTTACCCCGGAAGATAAGGCCGCGCTTAAATCGCAATTGTCAGAATAAAGCCGCTTAGTGCGGTTTAACGACGTCGTTCTTCTCGTCGAGAATGACCACGCTTGGTGAGTAGTTGCGGGCTTTTTCCGCTTCTACCTGACCGAAAGTTGCGATGATCACACGGTCGCCGACCTGAAAGTGACGTGCAGCGGCGCCGTTAACGCCAATCGTTTTAGAACCGCGTGGTGCTTCAATCGCATATGTCATAATGCGCGAGCCAGCAGTTACATTCCAGATATAGACCTGTTCGTGCGGAAGGATGCCCGCTTCGTCCAGCAGATCCTGGTCAATGGAAACAGATCCCTCATAGTGCAGATCACATTGAGTGACAGCTGCGCTGTGAAGTTTCGCTTTCATCATTGTCAGAAGCATAATTTTGTCTCCAGAACACCAGTAACGTGAAGAGCTTTGCCCTTCATCTTATTATATATAGGAACGACGTTGACGTAGCGTAAGGTTAAGCTGTGCCGCGCCTACGAAGTTCCGTCGCGGTTATGCACGAACGGACGTATGGCGTAAAGCGGTATTACAGTAATTCCGCAAACACATAAAAGTTAAACACCGTGTTTTCGGGGCTGTTCAAAGAGTTCTGTCACCTCAGACCCCCTATATTACGGCTTCTGCAATATTGTTGCAGCGCACAATAGCGCTTCACTTTATCAGTATTTTTTACAGTTGGGTGATCTCAGGGTAAGTCACGATCAGGTCCTGATGCAGAAGACCGGCTTCCCGGTGACGTGCCGCATCCTTATAGCCGGCATGGTTCAATGTCGCGATAAAGGCTTTCCGGTTCGGGAATTGGTTGATCCAGACGAGATCCCAGTCACCCGTGCCGATGAAAAACCGTTCCGCGCTACCTTTGAAGACACATTTGGCACCAACATCTTCTGCCATTGCTTCGAAGGCGTCGGCATAGCGAAGATAGGCTTCCTTGCCTGTAGAGCCGTCTTCATATTCCGGGTCTTCGGGCTGATAGGCCGCTTTGTCCCTGAATTTGAGAAGGTTCACCTGAGCGATAGGCCCGTCATGGTCGAAATCGCGAAAGGCACGGAATTGGTCCGCGGTAGGCTGAAATGCTGGCATATTGTCCTCCTGGATGCGAGCGCTCTTTGTCGCTATGCGTTGCCAGTTTGAAGCACAGGCAGCTAGCCGGGCCAAATCCTTATCGCGTGAGCGCCATTCGGATCAGCTTCGCCAAGAGAAGCAGCCAGGGCCAGGCATGCCAGAACAGATCGAAGATATCGATCGGTTTGGTGAGCGTGCCGGCACTCAGCATTTTGAGTTTTTCCCAGAGGTGAGGCTCAGGAAGGAAGGGCGCCAGACCCAGGGTGAGACACGCCAGAATCACAAAAACAAATGGGATTTGGTCGAGAAGGTTTGGAATATTCATAAATACTTATATAAAGCGAACGGTACACGCCTGAGAATGTGACAAGGTGTCAGGCATGCACCGTTCTGCGACCGTCCAGAGGGGCTGGCTCAGTCGTCCGATTTTTTCCGTCCGGTAATCATAGCGAGCGCAAGGTTTTCCTTGTGGGCCCGGCTGGACAGAAAGACTCCGATTACATGCAGCCCTGCGAGGCTGAGTGTGAGATAGACAAAGAACTTGTGGAGGCCCGCGACGAGGCCGATAAGGCCGCCCTCATGGTGTTCACCTTCTTCATGCTCATCCTCTCCCTCGTCTTCATGGGTGGAAGGTACGGAGCTGGTTTCCGACATATCAGCTGGCGCATCGCGAAACGATGCGAGCGCAGGTGCGAGAGGGCCCTTCCCGTGTTCAAGGGCATAGAGGCTCATGCCTGCGCCCGTTGTACCAAGCAAGCTGATCAGCAGAGCAATAATCATCGCGCCACCAGCCGGGTTATGGCCGATATGGCGCTCGCTTTTCCCGGAAAAGAGCGATTTCAGATAAGAGAAGATGGCACCCGGGCCGCGAATGAAATCTGAAAAACGGGCATGGCGGGAGCCGATAATGCCCCAGAGAATGCGGAAGAGCACAGTGCCCGCAACTATATAGCCTGCGGTTACGTGAAGTGTCTCAGAATCATCGCCTGCAATATATGCGGTCAGAACACCTGCCACGATGACCCAATGCCCGATACGGACAACAGGGTCCCAGACTTTGAGGCTTTTTGGCTCATTGTGTTCAGTCATCTCTGTCTCCAAACTAGTGGAGGAATACTGCACTGGCGTGGCTAAAAGCCTATTCGTCAAATGACGTAGTGCAGGTTTTAGACTGTAAATTCAAAGGTTAAGCCTGACATGAAACGATCGCGCCTCAATCTGATTTCTATGATCGTCTTCAGTCTCATTGCGGTTCTTGTTGCTGCTGATCTGTTCACCGATCAGGAGGAGGGCGCGAGTTTCCTTCATTTGTTTATGGAGAGCATTGCTCTGTTCGCTGCGCTCATCGGAGCGGTGGTGACCTTCCGTATGCTGCGGTCTGCCTCTGATGCGTTGATGGTGGCCCAGACAGAGGCGAGCCGCTGGCGCAATGAAAACCGTGAATTGCTTCAGGGGCTATCGGCGGCGATCGGACGGCAGTTCTCGCAATGGGAACTGTCTCCGGCAGAGCATGAAATTGGATACTTGCTTCTGAAGGGCCTCAGCATGGATGAGATCGCCTCCGTGCGAGGGACATCCGAACGCACGGCACGCGATCAGGCGCGCTCTGTTTATCGCAAAGCCGGCGTCTCCGGACGCGCCGGGCTGTCCGCATTCTTTCTGGAAGATTTGCTCGTGCCAGTGGCGCAGGCCGCTGAGTAAATCAGGCTGCGCCCTGTTCGCCAGTGGGTAGGCCGGGTTTAGGGCCTTCGCCGCCGACAAAGTGGTCGATTAGTGTCTGGCCATCTTTCTGTGTGACGCGGATCACTGTGTCATTGGTCTGTTTGACCGCCAGAACCTCTTCAACACTTAAACCGGCAAGGCGGCTCACCATGACGCGAATGATGAAACCGTGCGCGATCACCGCCACAGTGTCGCCGGGTGTGTTTGCGGCGTCTTCAAAGAAGCTGTCAGAGCGGACTTCAAGGTCGACGAAGTTCTCACCATTGGGCGGGCGATAATTATATCGGTCATCCACCCAGGCCTGCCACTCATCCGGGCGTTCCATCGCGATATCGGCATAGAGCATGCCGGACCAGTCGCCTGAGCTCCACTCTTTCAACCGGTCGTCAAATTGAGGGTTCGCGGCCAGCGGCATGTGCTTTGAAATGATCTCAGCCGTCTGGCGCACGCGGATTTGAGGTGACGCCCAGATGTGCTCAATCGGCAGGGTGGCCAGCCAGCGTCCGTTTACGTCGGCATGGCCTTTGCCATTCTCGTTGAGATTGGATTCCCACTGGCCTTGCATACGCTTTTCAGCGTTCCAGTCGGTTTCACCATGTCGAACGAAATACCAGACGCGATCTTTCTGGGCGGTTTTGGTCATTGGCTTCAGTCCCCGGAACCTAGATGTGTCCGACAGACCTGATGCCTGCCTTAAAACTCTCGGTCGATCTCATAGCCGAAGGTCACTGGATACTCCACACCTTCAGCCGTTGTGAAAGAGCCATTCATGTCTGCCGGGGCAAAGACGACATTATCCATTGCGCGTCGGACGGCCGAACGGAAAGCCGGGTGCGAGCAGGACACGGATACGTTTTGCGGCACGCCCGCATAAGGCAAGTCAAATGTGGCAGTGCACTCGCCCGAATAGCCGTCATTCAAAGCCACTGATGGATAGGTCACCGTGAATGGTGTCATCAGCCAGTCCCCGAACGGGACCATTTCTGAGTTTTCGAGATTGGCTAGGGCGCTGCGATAAATGCGCTCATAAACAACCATGTCTCCGCATTGCCTTTCATCGCGCATGGACCGCGCATATCCGACACGGGCCACATAGCCCACGAACTCGACATTCCCGTTTTCGATTAACTCGCCAAGGCTTGTTTCGGCTTCAAGTGCCGCAGAGCTGGCTTCATAAGCGCACTCATCCTGAGCCATTGCCGGTACAGCCAGCACGAAACAGGATGCAGCGAGGAAAACAGATTTGAACATAAAAGCCGGTCCTTTGAGGTTGTCGCTCAGCCCTTCGGTTTTGGGCGTCGCTCCGGGTGTTTTGCAAAATAACGTTCAGCGTAATAAAGCGCCGCTGCGTGATGACATTGTTGAGGCGAAATGCCTTCAAAATTCAAGTATGCGTCGTAGGGCATTTCAAGCACTTCAATGTGTTCGGTGACATCCAGGTCCTGTTCGCCAGTTTTGCGGGCACCGAAGGCCATAAAGAAATGCACCTGATTATTCTGGGTTGCCCAGTTGGCATAGGCTTTGCCGAGCTCAACCCATTCATCAGCCTCATATCCGGTTTCTTCACGAAATTCGCGCTGGGCGACGGCCAGATAATCATCTTCGCCTTCATCGGCTGTACCTGCCGGCAGGCCGAGCGTCACCTCACCACAGCCATGGCGATACTCACGAATGATGACGAGATTGCCCTCATCGGTGAGGCCCATAATGGCAGCCCATTCCTTATACTGCATGACATGATAGTCCGGGATGGTCGTGCCATTGGGCAGCTCAACCGTATCGGTGCGCACATTCAGCCATGGGTCTGAATAGGTCTGACGTGAGGAGACGACTTTCCAGCGGTCCAATTTACTCTCCCGGGTTCAAATGGCGGTTGAGAAACTCCATACGGGTTCGCAGGAGGTGCGTCTGCAAAGCCGCGCCTCGAATGCCGTGGCGCTGCCCCGGATACGTCATCAGGTCAAAGACAAGACCTTTCTGTTGGAACTCAGCCATCAGCCGCGTCGTGTTTTCGAACGGAACATTGTCGTCCGCCATGCCGTGCATGAGTAGAAGCGGCGTGGTGAGGTTATCGGTATAGCTGAAGACAGATGAGGCCTCATATCCTTCAGCGTTAGTTTGCGGCGTACGCATGTAACGCTCTGTATAGAAGGTGTCATACATGGCCCAATCGGTCACCGGCGCGCCGGATGCTGCGGCGGCAAATGTGCCTTCAGGTGCCTGTAGTATGGCCATCAGCGTCATGTAGCCGCCATAGCTCCAGCCCTCGATTGCGATGCGGTTTTTATCCACAAAAGGCTGGGCACGTAGCCACTCAACCCCGACCAGTTGGTCGCGGACTTCCGGAATACCCATTTGCTGGAAGATCGCGTCTTCAAACCGCTTTCCGCGATTGTAAGAGCCGCGATTGTCCAGACGGAAAACGATATAGCCCTGATGGGTATAGAATTGGTCGGACAGGCGTTCCCAATTGCGGTCCACCCTCTGAACATGCGGTCCGCCATAGATTTCTACCAGCACCGGGTAAGTGTTGGTTGGATCAAAGTCCGGTGGCATCTGGATGGAATAATAAAGCGTCTGGCCATCTTCAGCGGTCAGCGTGCCGTATTGCGGGACAGTGTGATTTTCCAGGAATGGATAATAAGGATGGTTTTCATCCAGACGGTTTTCTTCAATCCATGTGATCAGTGAGCCATCCGCGCCGTAAAGGCCGGTCTGCGGTGGCTGGGTGGGCGATGAGGATGTGCCAACAAAGCTCTCGCCATCCGGGCTCATTGTGATGGACCAGCTGCGGCCGCCTTCAGTGACACGTTCCACCGTTGGGCAGAGCGGCGTAGATTGGGCAGCGTCTGGGGTCGTGTCCACGCACACACTATCCGGCAGGCGGGATTGCCCGTCCTGCGGGTTCAGAGCTGGCAGATGCGCGCGATAAAGATGGGTTTCGAGCGGCGTATCCAGATTGCCTTCAAAGTAGACAGTGCTCGTCTCGATATCGACATAGAGAATCTCCGTGACTACGCCCGTAGCGGTGTCCAGCAGCGGAACAACCGTGTTGCGCGCCACAAATACAGGCATGCGATAGCCGTTAGCCTCGCTTGTGGTCAGGATCTCAATATCGCCTTGTCTGTGAATGCTGCCCGGGCTGGTGCTGAGCGTGACAAAGTCATTGCTCAGATTGACCCAGTTCTCCTGCGTTTCCTCATAGAAACTTTCGCGGGCAAACAGGGTTTCTGGCCAATGCTGGGTGAAGCGGATGATGGTCTGCTCGCGGTTTACCGCCTGAACCACCAGTGTCGTGCCGGCCCAGTTGACGCGTGCCAGATACTGGTCGGTGGCTTCGCACCATTCATCATTGCGCCAGCGCGCCTCGTCCGTGCGGCCATCTGTGATGCCGTAAACGAACAGGTCTACAATAGCGTTGGGGTCACCCGCGCGCGGATAACGTTGTTCGATGATGGTCGCGCCATCTGCGCCGATATCAAAGCGCGGCATGATCGGAACCGTGCTCTCATCCACGCGGGTGTAAGCGATATAGCTTTCATCCGGGCTCCACCAGTAACCCGTATATCGTCTCATTTCTTCCTGCGCGACGAACTCTGCCACGCCATAGGAAATCGCATTGTCTGGATCGGCATCGGGTGTGATCTGTTTTTCCTCGCCGGTAGCCAGATCAATGACGATGACAACGCCATCGCGGATGAAGCTCACATAATTGCCAAGCGGAGAGACTTTTGCGTCGTATTCGAAGGCCTCGGTGTCTGTGAGCTGACGTGCAACCGGACCATTTTCCGTCAGCGTGATCAGGTGAAGGTCGCCGCCCAGCGGCACAAGGATCGTATCTGACGTGCCCCAGTCATAGCTGACAATGCCTCGGCGGCCCGCAATCCGGCGACGCTCACGCAGGGCAATTTCCTCTTCGGAGAGCTCAACTTCTTCAGGTTCCAGAAGCAGCGAGTCGACCAGCATGCTCTGTTCGCCTGTCGCGACATCAAATTGCCAGAGATCATAGCGCGCGCCATCGTTCTCTCGCGATTTAAGGAAGGTCACCCGGCGGCCATCTGGCGAGAATTTTACGCCCTGTGCGCTTGGTCCGGAGAGGGATGGAGACTGAAAAAGGCGCTCAATTGTGAGCCTTGGTGATTCGGACATTGAACTCTGTGTTTCTGTTTGCGCGTGGGAATTTGTGCTCAGGCAGGCAGCAAATGCGAAAATTAGGGCAGGCAAGCGTAAAAGTTTGTGCATGAATCCGGAATTGGCGTTGTCAGAGATTGGAAGTTTGGTTCAACATCAAAAACATGAGCGATGCAAACGCCCTTTTTGAGACTGCTATTCGTATTGCTGCCGTCGCAGATTGCGACGACGAATGCCGCACAGCAGCCGGGCTCATGCAACAGGCCGCTGAGCTGGGCCACGGCGCCGCAGCGGGCGCTTATGGCAATATGCTGATGAATGGCTTTGGCGGAAAATTTGATCCTGATCAGGCGTTTCATTACTGGTCTCAGGCCGCGCTTGAGGGCGCAGATGCTGACAGTGCGTTCCGTCTTGGCATGGTCTGCCGGGATGAAAAATATTCGACCAGGACCTGGCTTCAGCGCTCGCCTGGTTCCTCGTCGCAAGAGATCTCGGCTCTGATATCGTGCTTCCAGATATAGATGATGTCCAGTTTGAGCTGGATGAAGCGGCCTGCTCTGAAGCCTATCGCCGTTATGACGAACTACGCGCCAGCAGCGAGCGCCTTCGTTAGTAAAAAGGCGGCCTTTTGAGCCGCCTTTTCTTTTCTTATGATCTAGTCAGATGTTCCAGACTGTGTGGCACCAACCTCAATGGAGACGGTGACGCTGGTATCGTCCGTCTGGTCAGCGCCAATGCCGAAATCCATACGGTCAAATACGACACTTGCCTGTGCGCTCGCGTGATCGTCTTCAATCGTCAGAGTGAAGGGCAGGGTGAGCGGCTGAGAGACGTCGATCAGCGTCAGAGTGCCATCAGCGCTATAGCTGCAATCCTCCAGCAGGGTGATGGTGTCGGATGTAAAGCGGGCCGTCGGGAAGCGACCTGTGTTGAGCCAGCCTGCAGAATGAGCGCTATTGGCTGCATTGCTGTTCGGGCTCGAAAGGTCGCGCGTGTCGATGGTGACATCAATCAGGCCGTTCTCTTCCGGTGCATCAGGGTTCAGAATGATTTCACCATCAATCGTCGCAAAACGTGCCGTGCGGGTACCGCCATTGGCGGTGAGCTCGACCTCCAGAGCCGTCTCTTCCGGAATGATGGCCCATGAGAAGTCGCTGGCGGTCGCAGGCGCAGCCGTTTCGCCTGTCTCAGCAGTCTCAACGATCGCTGGCGTTTCCTCAGCGCTCTCTCCGTCTTCATGTTCATCCGTCGCGGTGAAAAGCACCATGCTGGCGATCACGGCCGCGCCAGCTGCACCAGCGAAGGCAAGTGCGATGAGCGGGCCGAAGCCGCCACCCGCCATGCGGTACATAATGCTGTCACGAGAGATGAAATAATGCTTCGCGGCCGCGCCTACGTGAAGGAAGAACAGGCCGATGGTCGCAAACGCAAGGAATTCATGGAAACCTGAAAAACGCTCTTCCCAGATCGCATTCACCGGCACGGGCAAATGGGGCACGGGAATGGTGAAGAACAGCTTTGTCGGAATTTCCAGCGGCGAGGCAGAAACAATCAGCCAGCCAACCAATGGCACGCCAATCATCAGCACATAAAACAGAATGTGCGTGATTTTGCTGATGAAAATCTCCCAGCCTGCCATGCCGGATGGAAGCTCTGGTGCTTTGTGAGTGAGGCGCCAGAAGAGGCGAACAATTGAGAGTGCTAGGACGATCAGTCCGAAACTCTTATGGTACTGAAAGGCCTGATACTGAAACGCCTCATCAAAGGCTTTGTGCGTCATCAGCCAGCCGCCGATGAATTGTCCAAGAATCAAAAGCGCGATGATCCAGTGAAGCATTCGCGCAACGGCATTGTATTTCATTGGTGCAATCGAAAACATGGTGCAGTTCTTTCCCGTTCCAGCCCGCGTCAACACGCTTCAGACCAGTCTGAACTGAATTGTGTCGTCTCTCAATGCGACCAAATAAGAGGGGCGCTATACTCTGCAAAGTACGAACTTTTGGGTGACTGTTGCTGGGGCCGGGCTAGGCAAACACGACGGGCAGATTGAAGCCAATCACATTTGAGATAATGGCGACGGCCAGAGACGTGATGGCAAAGAGCAGAGCTTTGCCAATACGGACCCAGATTGCCTTGCCCGCAACGCCGCCTCGAAGTGCGGTGATCAGATCAGCTGAAAACGTCACGAGCACCACGAGAAGAGAGTATTTTGAATACTCTTCGATTGAGATGGTGGAGAGCGGCATAAGCAGGAGAAGAGACAATAAAGTATTCGGAATGACCGCCGTGAAATACAGGCGAATGCGTAGAACCGCGCTTGTGCCCTTGCCCCAGATGTGAAGCACCGTGCCCGCCAGAAAATGGATCAGCATCATCGCAAAGGGGAAAATGAGGATATATCTGTCCAGAATGGTTTTAGTAACTGCGCGGGCCTCTTCTTCGGTGCTGACGGCACCGGTTTCCAACAGATGGAGCAGCGTGGATTGGACGAGGGCGCTGTCCGGGCCGATCCAGATAAAACGCAAACCCGTAATGACAGCCAGAATAGAAAACACCACGCGCAAGGACGGTGTGAAACGATAGGATTGCCAGTCCGGTGAGCGTGCGGCTTCGAAGATTTTTTTCGGAGAAGCAAAGACGGTCCACATAGTGCGCAGGCCGCGCAGACTCAGACCGAACATGTCCTCAGACAGATCGTCCATGCCAAGATTGGTTTTGCTTCTGGATTCTGACATATCTTCCCCGTATTGAATTTGCGCCGTAATTCGGGCAAACACCTGCCTCAACTCCCCCCGGAATCAGAAAGCACGCTTCATGGCATCTTACCAGTATATCTACCAGCTTCAGGGCCTCACCAAGACCTATCCTGGCGGTAAGAAGGTGTTCGAGAATATTCACCTGTCTTTTCTGCCCGACGCAAAGATCGGCGTCGTCGGTGTAAACGGTTCTGGTAAGTCCAGTCTGCTGCGTATTATGGCGCAGGAAGATAAGGAATTTAACGGTGAAGCGCGTGCCGCTGATGGCGTGAAGATTGGCTATCTTCCGCAGGAGCCGCAGCTGAATCCAGAGCTGAACGTCTTCGACAATATTGCCAGCAAATGCCCGGAAAAAATTCTGCTCGATAAGTACAATGCCATTTCTGCTCAAATGGCTGAGGAATACACAGACGAGCTGATGGAGCAGATGACTGAGCTGCAAGAGCAGATCGACGCGGCAGATGCCTGGGATATCGATTCCAAAATTACCATGGCGATGGATGCGCTGCGCTGCCCGGATGAATTTGCCGATGTGACCAAGCTCTCCGGTGGTGAAATCCGCCGCGTCGCCATTTGTCAGCTGCTTCTGTCCAAGCCTGACATGATCATCATGGACGAGCCGACCAACCACCTCGACGCTGAAACGGTTGCATGGCTTCAGAACTATCTGGTGAACTTCACCGGCTGTGTGATCCTCGTTACCCACGACCGTTACTTCCTTGATCAGGTGACGGGCTGGATTCTTGAGCTCGACCGCGGTCGTGGCATTCCGTACGAAGGCAATTATTCCGCCTGGGTTGAACAGAAAGCCAAGCGCATGGAGCAGGAGGCCCGCGAGGAAGCCTCCAAGAAGCGTACGCTGTCTAAAGAGCTTGAATGGGTGCGTGCCGGTGCGAAAGCCCGTCAGGCCAAATCCAAAGCCCGTATTCAGCGCTATGAAGAAATGGCGTCCAAAGCTGAGGCTGAAAAAGTTTCAACAGCTCAGATCCGAATTCCGCCGGGCCCGCGCCTTGGTAATGTGGTTCTGGAAGCTGAAGGCCTTCGCAAAGGCTTTGGCAATCGCCTCCTCATCGAAGATCTGGAGTTCAAACTGCCGCCGGGTGGTATTGTTGGCGTGATCGGTCCGAACGGTGCGGGTAAATCCACGCTGTTCAGAATGATCGTCGGTCAGGAAGAACCTGATGCGGGCTCTCTGCGTGTCGGTGAAACGGTGAAGCTGGGCTATGTTGACCAGTCTCGTGATGCGCTCGACCCGAAGGCAACTGTCTGGCAGGAAATCTCTGGCGGCACGGATGTGATCGACCTTGGCGGCGTTGAAGTGAATTCCCGTGCTTATGTTGGCGCGTTCAACTTCAAAGGCTCTGACCAGCAAAAACCGGTTGGCGTACTTTCCGGTGGTGAGCGTAACCGCGTCCACCTCGCGAAAATGCTGAAGTCCGGCGCAAACCTTCTGCTGCTTGACGAACCGACCAACGACCTTGACGTGGAAACCCTGCAGGCGCTTGAGGAAGGTCTTGAAAACTTCCCGGGCTGCGCTGTGGTCATCTCGCACGACCGTTGGTTCCTTGACCGCATGTGTACGCATATTCTCGCCTTTGAAGGCGATAGCCATGTGGAATGGTTTGAGGGCGACTTCTCGGCATATTGGGAAGATAAAAAGCGCCGCCTCGGTGCTGAAGCTGTTGAACCGAAGCGTCCGAAGTTCAAGAAATTCTCTCGGGATTAATTCAAGCGGGCTCTTCGGAGCCCGTTTTTTGTTTAGCTCAACACCAGAATGATCAAGGCAATGAGGGCGATGAGTAATCCACCCCATACGGCGAGATTGATCTGTGTTGAGCGCTTGGCAGAACGCCGTTCCAGCCATGTGCGGGGGCGAATACCGCGAAGCGCAAATACTAGCATGCTGGCAATATTCACACTGATGATGTTGGTGGCCAACAGGACAGCGGCGCGCAAAGACAGCGTTACTTCACCTGCGCCCAGATAAACTGCCACGGCGACAGACGGCGGCAGGAGCGCCACCGCCACCATAACGCCGACAAGCGTCGTCGGCAGGCCTCTTGCGACCGAGAGCGCTGCTGCGCCCCCGGAGGCGAGTGCAAGCACGACGCTATCAAGCCCGACATGCGTGCGGTCCAGAAGTTCCGGGCTTTCAAGATTGATAGGGGCGATAAAACCCACCAGAAGCGCAGTGCCGAAACCTATGCCGAGCCCGGTCAGCGCAGTTCGTGTGGACTTTCCCATCAGTTCCACATCGCCAATGGCCGAAGCAAATGCAAATGCCAGAAGTGGGCCGAGCAGGGGCGCAATCACCATGGCGCCAATCACGACGGCCACACTGTTCGCATTCATGCCAAGCGCGGCAACAATGGCGGAAAGTACCGTCAGGATGAGGAATGTGGAGTTAATCTTCGCGCCGGCGGCGACGTCTTCATAGATCTCTTCGCGAAGCGCAGTTTCCGCCGACTGTTCGGGCCTGGGTTTGTCGTCCTCTGGTGTGATGTCTGTATCTTTGGTCTTGGGACCGACACAGGCCTCCAGCGGAACAATATCCAGACGCCAGCCTTCAAAGGTTGTGAGGCGCATCTGCAGGGCATCGACCAGTTTCTGGCTGTCTGTTTCAGGAAGGACCACGCGCACATCCATCCGGTCATTTCCGGCGTGAATGACCGTCCAGTCCAGCATGTCCCATTCTTTCAAAATGCTCGCGACGGCGTGTTCGGCGTCAACGGGACAGGACAGAAACATCATTCGCATGGGCTGGGCCTTTGGCTGAGTTCGAGTCAGGCGAGCATGCAACAGAGATGGCGTCCCGGCCAGTGGAGGGACCGGTTTCAGACCGCAGACATAAAAAAGCGGACCAGTTGGCCCGCTTTTCTTTTTTTGGTGTCAGTAAAACCTAGCCGCGATGGCGTTGGTCTGGTTGCTGGTTCTGGGCGCGGTCGTCCTGGCGGTCATTCTGGTTGCCAGGCTGTTGACCCTGATTTGAATTGCCCTGCTGTTGTTGCGACTGTTGAGGCTGCGACTGCTGCTGGTTCTGTTGCGGCTGTTGATCACGCTGACCATTGGCATTGCCGTTTCCATTCCCGTTATTCTGGGATGGTTGCTGGTTCTGCGCATTGGACTGCTGCGAATGCTGGCGGCTGTTTCCATTGTTCTGATAAGTCGCCTGCTGTGCGACCTGCGGACGGTTCTGGCTCAGAAGTGGGTAATAGACCCAGCGTGCAGATTCGTTCGGCTGCGAAATGCGCGCCCAGTCTCCACGGCGCTCATAAATGCGCACTTCGCGACCCGGGTCGTAAACTTCAACGACAGCGTTTCCGGTGCCCGGTCCACTGCGGACATTTGTATATGATGTGCCGATAAACAGAGTGATGATGGCGTTTACATCAACAGAGCTGGACTGGCGCGGTTCAGCGGACGCAGAAGGTGCGAACGCGCCCAGTGCGACGGAAAGCGTGAGGGCGCCAGCGACCATGCCATTGCGGGTTACGGCGGTAATTTTGTTCAACATCGTACGGCTCCTTTATTGTGCCAGACTATGTTGATTAAACGGGACAGGCTTTGCGGCCCGTCGATGAATTCCCTGTCATGATCATTATGCGGCGTATGGGCAAGTCGACACCGGTTTTGCCTGAAAGCCCGGCCGAATAGTCTCTGCGGCAATAGCGCCAATCCCTTTTATCGATCGGGCCGTCTATAATTGACCCATGTCTCAGCTGACGGTCTTTTATGATGGCGCTTGCCCTTTATGCCGACGCGAAATCGCCTTTTTGCGTCGGATGGATAAGCGTGAGCCCGTCGCGTTCGAAGACATCTCTCCGCCGGATGCCGCTGAATACTGCCCATTGCCGCAAAAGCAGATGCTTTCCCGCTTTCACATTCGTAACCATGAGGGGCGACTGATTGAGGGCGCTGAAGCGTTCACGACGCTCTATGCAGAGTTTCCGGGTTTTTCATGGCTGAGGCCGATAGGCCGGTTCGCGCCAGCGCGCTGGCTTTTGAACCGGGTCTATGACGGCTTCTTGCTGATCCGGCCACATATTCAGAAACTGTTTCGATCACAGAGCTGAAGTCAGCTCTACGTCTCGTCTTTCTTGAAGGCGCGTCCGAAAATCCAGGCTACGACTTCGACAATGGCGCGCGACAGCAGCGTCATGATGATGCCGAAAATCGTGTTTTCATTGACGAGCGTGCGATACAGAATGAGCGCCTGATCATCCAGAAGCGGCGGTGTGCGTAGCTTGTCGTTTAGCAGTTCAATCCAGTCTTGCGCACTGCGAACCATATTGGGCGCAAACGCGAAGGCGAGCACCAGAATGACAATGACGAGTGCAAAGCTGATGACAAGCTTGGCGGATGACCGGAAGACCGATCCGAAAAGTGAGAAGATAAACATCCAGCCCTCCTGAAATTCCCCAATTGGCAATTCAGCATGATTGGGGCGGGCGGTCTATCACCTTCGCTTTTCTGATGAAATTCTGAAGGCAGGGCGTTCTAGTTGATGGCCGTTTCTCGCGGAGTCGTCGGATTATACCCGAATTCCGGCACAGGCAGTGCGATGCCCAGGCTGCTATTCACATAGCCAAGTGCTGCGAAGTGATGGATGGCATGGCTGTGAGCCTGAATGAGCGCTGCACCCAGAGTGTATTTGCAGGTGACGGGACCAAGGCCCAGATCGTCGGTTACATCGATCAGCTGATCCATATCCACGTCGTCAAGCGCATATAGCTGGTCAATCGTGCGGTCCAGATAGGCAAGGCAGGCCTCACGGTTCGTCTCGACATCGGTGCATCGATTGCGTGCGGTCAAGTCGACCTTGCCGCTTTCGAGACCGGCGAAGATGCAATCAAAGATATCCAGTATGTGGCGCATATGGCAGCCAATACTGGAATGATAAGGCGGAACTGTGCAGTCCTGAAATTCGTCATCCGAAATAAAACGGACGAGTTCCGCGCCCGCATTCAGATTTTTCTCTATGGCCGCAAACATGTTTGGCTTACCCGGCATTCTGTTCTCCCGACATTCACAGCCACAACATACCCGACAGGCTCAACGAAAAGCACTGAACGAGTTTTCACAATTGCGGTAAAGCATAGTGAGCAAATCGCGCATTTTTGTGAACCTGATGCTGTATACATCGGCTTAACGTCCCCAATCATGCTCAGAATGTGGGTATTCGTGGAATCAGGCAATCGTCGCGATCGGGTGCGGCGCGAGGGCAATTGGCGCAAGCGACATTTCAAGTGTGGACAGTATTTAACCTGCTTGCCGCGCTTCTGCCTCAAATCGTTAACGCCTTGTTAACGCGAGAGTTTAAATTGAAACAATATGGCTGGCGGCACGTCTTAACTGTGAGAACAGTTGAAAGGAACCACGCAATGCCCGGTATGTCCCCAGTATCCGCCGCGTTTGCAACCTCCCTGGCGAGATCCATTTCTTCACGCCAGAAATCCGATACTCAGCCCGGTCGCGCAGTCCGCAAGGACCGCGGCGATGCGCTCACGAGAGCAATGAGAAATGCCAGCCGCATGCGCCGGGCGCGATCCGTTCTCGACTGAACAGAGCACCATCACCGGAACTTTGGCCGTTGAACAGACGTTGCAAAACGGATGATCAAGGAGATTTACGATGTTCCGATCCGATAAAAATTCGTACCGTCCCTTTCTGGCAGCGTCTGCACTGGCGCTAACGGCGTCACTTGTTGCGGCCTGCGGACAGAGCGAGGACGAAGTGGTATTTGAAGAGCCGGTGGTCAGTGTTGAAACACCTGTCCCGGCGCCCTCTGAACCGAGCGATGAGCCACTGCTTTCAGGAAATGGAATGGCGAGCGCTGGCGTTCTGGTTCCACCGGGGCCGGGTGCGCCCGGTGGACTGCCGGATGATCGTACGCCATTGGACGAAAGCCCGATTGAACCGGGTAGTATTCGCGATGCTGGTTCAGTTCTGGAGCAATATGCTTTTGCCATGCAGGAAGGCGATTGGCAGGACGCCTATTCCTATTGGGCTGAAGATGGCGCGGCCAGCAATATGAGCCAGGAAGAATTCGTTTCCGCCATGCAGAATTATGACGAAGTGCATGTCATGATCGGTCGCCCGGTTGAAGCTGAAATGGGTGTCGCCGATGCAGCTATCGTGCCCGTTCAGATGTATGGGCGCCGTTTGGATGACACTGTTTTCAATACGATTGGTGAGTACACGCTGGTTCTGCAGGATGGTGCCAGCGGACCGGACTGGAAGATTGCATCCATGGATATGCGACTGGAAGGCGAGGTCACTATTCTCGAAGAGAATTAAGGTCGCATAGAGATATCCCGGATTTATTCCCAAATATTATAATGGTTCGGGATATCTATTCTTGGAAATACTGGTCTAAGACTTGCGTATTTCCTCCGTACAGTGAAATTTTTGTCTTCACATGGCACACTATTTCTGGTTAATCTGCATTAACCGAACAGTGATAGACCAGCCGGAACATACCGGATGCCACCCGAAGGCAAGATTGGTGAACAACACCAGCCACTGTCGGACATAACGCATAACGCTGGAAAAATCCGGCGAGGGAGGAATTCATGCTGAAAGGCATTCTGGCCGCAGGAGCGGTCATTTCAGGACTAGTGTCACTTCCGGCAGCCGCGCAGGCTGACGATACACTCACGCCTATCGAATTCCGTAACTCTGTTATCGAAACCATGCAGGCGCTCAGCGATGAAGAGCTGTGCTTTGTACGCCTGTCTGAAGAAAGCTTCCGATCTGGCACATCACCGGACAATTGCGATTTTGAAGCGCATCTGGATGCTGCTTATCGCACTTATGTATCTTCCCCGGAAACGCTTGATTCTGTCATTGCCGATTATGCTGGCCAGTATGTAGACCTGATCACGGCGGGCATTGATTACAGCAATTTCGAAAACCGTCTGGTGGTTCAGCTCCGCTCCCGATCCTATGTTCGCAATGTGAACCTTGGCGCAGACTCGCCACTCGTGGCGCGCCCGTTTGCTGGTGATCTGATGGCCGTGCTCATGCTGGATAGCCCGCAAACTCTGGCAGCCGTTTCTGAAGAGCAGCTCGCAGACCAGGACGTGTCCGCAGATGAAGCGTTTGAACTGGCCGTCGGTAACACGCGTGAGCTGATGGGTGAGGTTCGTGAAGACGAATACCGCCGCATTCAGTTTGCATCCTCTTCGAATGGCCTGATCTCTGGTCAGATCTGGCTTCCGGAAACATGCAATGCGTCGAGCGAGGACGCTGTCTACTTTCTGTATGACCGCAATGGCCTCATGTCAGTCAGCATGGAGGACGCGCTGGGCGTTTCGAATCTCCTCGCTGTTGCGAACGGACTGGTCATTCAGGGTGAAGCTCTGACGTCTTCTGTTGTAAGTTGTCAGTCCGGTCAGTGGACCCAGCTCTGGCCTGCACGCACAGCAGACAATTCTGCCTTCAATCCATACCTGCCGGGGTAATTTCTACTCTTCTGGCTTGCCTCCGAAAAACGGGCGACGCAGTGTGTCGCCTGATTTGGAGGAAATCGACCTATGCTGAGAAAACACCTTTCTGCTTTGAGCGCAGCTGCTTTGCTTCTAGCGGCCTGTGGTTCTGAGACGGCTGAGCCTGTTGTGGAAGAAACGGCCGAAGTTTCCGTGGACTGGACGAAAAGCACGCTACCTGAACTGGTCGCATATCTGGAAGCCGGAGAGGTGACGTCTGAAGCCCTGGTCATGGCCTATCTCCAGCGGATTGAGGCCGTTGATGAGTCCGGGCCGACCATCAACTCTATCCTCAGCCTGAACCCTGACGCTATTGAGCAGGCCCGCGCCATTGATGCGCGTCGAGCGGCTGGCGAAAATGTCGGCCTGCTTCAGGGCGTGCCGGTTCTCCTTAAAGACAATATCGATACGGCTGACCGTATTCCGACGACGGCCGGTTCACTGGCGTTGGTAGAAAACTATGCGTCTGAAGATGCGCCTCTGGCGGCCGCACTGCGTGAGCATGGCGCCGTAATTCTCGGTAAAACCAATCTCTCTGAATGGGCGAATTTCCGTTCAAATGGCTCTCTGTCTGGCTGGTCCGGTGTGGGTGGCCATACGCTGAACCCTCATGTTCTGGACCGTCAGACTTGTGGTTCCAGTGCAGGGTCCGGTGCGGCGACAGCGGCCATGTTGGCTGCAGGCAGTGTTGGCACAGAAACCAATGGCTCTATCATTTGCCCGTCAAACGCGAACGGCATTGTCGGCTTTAAACCGACTGTGGGCCTCGTCTCTCAGGCGGGCATTGTACCGATATCCTCTTCGCAGGACACCGCAGGTCCAATGACGCGCACAGTCACAGGCGCAGCGATGATGCTGACCGCCATGGCAACCGGTGAGGGCGCAACGGACTTCACGACTGGCCTGTTTGATACCGCTCTGGAAGGCCGACGGATCGGTGTGATGCGCTTCACGGTAAGCGATCAGCCGGGTGTTGCAGAAGCCTTTGATGCGGCGCTTGAGGTTCTTGCAGCTGAAGGGGCTGTTCTGGTCGAAATCCCTGATTTTGAACAACAGGTCGAGAATTTCGGAGAGAGCGCTTTCCTCGTTCTGCTGCACGAATTCAAAATCACGTTGAATGAATACCTTGAAGGCACGCCGGAAACGGTTGAGGCACGCACTATGGCTGAGCTGATTGCCTTCAATGAGGCGCACGCTGAAGAGGAGCTGGCTATTTTCGGACAGGATTTGTTCGTTGAGGCCGAAGCTACGAACGGCATTGAAGATCCTGCATACGCCGAGGCTGTTGCCATTGCTCAAAGCGCTACACGTGAGTTTGGCATTGATCTGATGCTGTCTCAGTATGATGTCGACGTGCTGGTGTCTCCAAGTGGCCCGATTGTACCTGTCGCTGTGCCGACAGAACCAGATGTCTGGCCGAGCTGGTCTGGCGGCGGCGGTTTTGCGGCAATCGCTGGCTATCCGCATCTGACGGTTCCAATGGGCGCTGTTGAAGGCGTTCCGCTGGGGCTTTCATTCATCGGCACGGCTGGTCAGGACGCTGACATTCTGGCACTCGGTTATGATTATGAGCAGGCGAGTCAGATGCGCGTGGATCCGACTTTCATGGCTCATTCTTCAGCGCCAACGCCGGACCGTGACGCTGCTGAAGAGGAAACAGAAGAAACAGAAGCCTCTGAGGAGTAAGCTCTGACACATATCGCTATTATCGGGCCGGGCGCGCTTGGGGGAACTCTGGCTGCCTGGCTCGCTCAAAAGCCTGAACATGAGATCACGCTATGCGCCCGCACCGGTTTTTCCGGATTGCGGGCGCAAACGCCTGCGGGGGAAATCACGGCAGACCCTCTGGTCATCACCGATCCGGAAGACGCGAAGCCTGCCGACTGGGTTTTCATCTGCACAAAGACCTATGATTCAGCTTCTGTGCTGCCATGGGTCGAAAGATTGGCGGCAGATGGAACGCGGTTCGTCATCGTTCAGAATGGTGTTGAACATATGGAGCGGTTCGCGTCGCTTCTGCCCGGTAAGGCAATTGTGCCTGCCGTGGTCGATATTCCCGCAGGTCGCACCGCGCCGGGCCGTGTTGTTCAGAATGCGATTGGGTGGATTGTCGTGCCGGAAGGGCCGGACGGTGACGTCTTTACCGACCTCTTCGCCCATACGCCAATTGATGTGAGCGCGGTGTCCGACTGGACCAGCCGTGCCTGGGCAAAGCTGTGTCTGAATTGCGCCGGGGCTTTTCCTGCGCTCACCATGCGGTCAACCGGGCCTGTCTGGACCGGTGAGATCGAAACGCTGGTGCGCGGGCTTGTGACCGAATGCGCCGCTGTCGCGCGTGCTGAAGGCGCGCAGATTGATGACAGTGTTATAGAACAGGTCGTTGAAGGTGCGCGCAATGCGCCGGAAGGCGTCGGCAATTCGCTTTATGCAGACCGCATGGTTGGTCGGCCAATGGAAGTGGATGCCCGCAATGGCGTGATTGTGCGATTAGGTGCGAAACACGGCATTCCGACGCCAGTGAATTCGCTGTTCGTGACGCTTTTGAACGCGTCTGGCAGCCCGTGGGTTCAGGCATAGCCAAAAGAAAAGGGAAGGCGGACGGCAAATCCATCCGCCTTGCCAGAAGGCTTAGCCTTTGAGCATGCCGCCCATGCGTGCGGTGATGATTTCCTCAGCCTGCGTCATGATGCGATCGATCAGTTCTTTACAGGTCGGGATGTCATTGATGAGGCCAGCGACCATGCCGCAAGACCATGCGCCTGCATCCATATCGCCTTCTTTCATGATGCGCGGATAAACGCCGGCAACTTCATTCGCGATATCTTCGAATTTCAGGTCAGCGCCGAGTTCTTTCTCTTTCACGAGAAGGCGTTCAACAGCATCGTTGGTCAGAACGCGTTCTGTATTGCGAAGGGGACGCATAACGAGGCGCGTGTCGAGCTCTGTCGCTGCGAGGATCGCTTGTTTCACGTTCTCGTGGACCGGAGCTTCCTTCGTTGCGATGAAACGCGTGCCCATATTCATGCCTTCAGCGCCGAAAGCGAGAGAGGCAACGAGCGAACGGCCATCAGCCTGACCGCCGGAAGAGACGAACGGGATTTCCAGCTCATCGGCTGCGCGTGGCAGAAGGATGAAGTTTGGAACATCGTCTTCGCCCGGGTGGCCGCCGCACTCAAAGCCATCAACAGATACTGCGTCACAGCCAATGGATTGCGCCTTCAGCGCGTGGCGGACAGCCGTACATTTGTGAATGACTTTAACGCCAGCCTCTTTCAGATAAGGCAGAACAGCCACTGGATTGTTGCCCGCGGTTTCAACCGCCTTCACGCCGCTATCGATAACCGTTTTGACGATTGCCGGATAATCCGGTGCGTTGAGGGATGGCAGGAAGGTGATGTTCACGCCGAACGGTTTGTCGGTCATATCCTTACAGCGTGCGATCTCATTAGCCAGCGCTTCAGGGCTTGGCTGGGTGAGCGCTGTGATGATGCCAAGGCCGCCAGCGTTGGAAACAGCCGCTGCCATTTCCGCGAGGCCCACATGGTGCATACCGCCCTGAATGATCGGATGCTCAATGCCGAACAGCTCTGTAATTCTCGTCTTCATGATGTCTCTCCCTCTTTTTACGAGTATTGTTGCCTGAATACTTAGCGAGCGGATTTGCTCCTGTCGCCCCTTCCGTTAGCGTCAGGCGGAAGATTTTTCTTCAGCCCCTCATGCCTGATGATTGCGGTCGGGCATTGCCTATCGGCCAATGACCGTTTCTACTGGGCCAGATACGTTATGTTTTGGGGCAAATGTTATGAGTGATACACCTGATACACAGGACCGCGCGCGAGGGTTTCTGGGGTTCGTTGAACGTGCGGGTAACCGCCTTCCGGACCCCGTCTTCATCTTTATGTTTCTGATCGTCATTCTGATGGCGATTTCCGTGCTGGCAGACCTGACCGGCCTTTCTGCTGTACTGAGCGATCAGGTTCTGGCGGGCATGTCGGATGCGAGCCGTGCGCGCTTCTCCATTGGCGACGATGGCACCATTCCAGCGCAGAGTTTGCTTTCGGCTGATAATATCCAGCGGCTCTGGACAGATATGCCGGCTACATTCACGCACTTCCATCCGCTTGGGTATGTGCTCGTGGTCATGCTGGGTGCCGGCGTGGCTGAACGGACTGGCCTGTTCGGAGATGCGATGCGGGCGGCTGTGAAAAGCGCGCCGAAATTCCTGCTGACACCAGTTGTGGCCTTCGTGGCTATGGCAGGTAACCACGCAGCAGATGCGGCCTATGTGGTGCTCATTCCGTTGGCGGGTATACTTTTTGCCTCTGCGGGACGTCACCCGATTGCAGGCATTGCAGCGGCCTTTGCCGGTGTCTCTGGTGGCTTCTCTGCGAACTTTGCGCCGGGCCAGCTCGATGCACTTCTCTATGGGATCACCGAGGCTGCGGCTGAAATTCTGGTGCCAGACTATGACGCAAACATTGCGGGCAACTGGTACTTTATCACGGCGATGATGGTTATCTTCATCCCGGTCATTTGGTTTGTAACGGATAAGATCGTTGAGCCTCGTCTTGGCACATGGACGCCGTCTGAAGACAGCGCCGTTCAGCTGACTGATGAAGACGCGCCGCTGACGGCTGACCAGAAGAAAGGCCTCAAATGGGCGGGGCTTTCCATTATCGTAGTCATTCTGCTCTGGGCGTTCATGACGCTTGGCCCGGGTACGCCTCTCATCAATGAGGCCGCGTGTCCTGCAGAAGCAGCCGAAGCGGGGGCGTGTAGCTCCATCGCCAATTATTCGCCGCTCTTCCAGTCTCTGGTTGGCGGGTTCCTCGTGCTCTTTCTGGCTGCAGGCATTTGCTATGGTATCGCCGTGAAGAAGATCACGTCCGGCGACGATCTGGTCGCTATGCTGGCCGATGCAATGAAAGACATGGGCTATTATCTGGTTCTGGCTTTTGCAGCGGCTCACTTCGTAGCAATGTTCAACTGGTCTAATCTGGGGCTGATCTCCGCTGTGCACGGTGCAACGGCGATTGAAAACTCCGGATTGCCATTGCCGATCCTGCTCGGGCTGATCGTGATCTTCGCTGGTCTGATCAATTTGTTTGTTGGTTCTGCCAGCGCAAAATGGGCCCTTCTGGCCCCCGTGATGGTGCCAATGCTGATGCTGCTGGGCGTGTCACCGGATGGTGCGACTGCGGCCTATCGTGTGGGTGATTCCGGCACGAACATCATTACGCCGCTCATGGTCTACTTCCCGCTCATTCTGATCTTCGCTCAGCGTTGGCAGAAGAATTTCGGTATCGGGTCGCTTACGGCGATCATGATCCCGTATTCCATCTGGATCATGATTTCAGGACTGGTCCTGATGGTGGGCTGGGTCTTCCTTGGCATTGATCTTGGGCCGGGCGCCCCGGTTCACTATGAGTTGCCGAGCGTAGCCGCCGAATAAACTGAAAAAGAAAAAGCCCGGCAGTTCGCCGGGCTTTTTTTGTTACGTGGTGCAGTCAGTTAAGCGTTTTAACGGCCAGACTGTGGCGTTGCACCCGGGATTGCATTGGACGCATCCGTGCGCTGAGCAACGGCTCGGGCTTCAAGGCGTGCCGTCATGCCGTTGATCGTGTTGATCAGTTCCTGCGCATCACCATTGGAGCGATCAAGAATAGCAATGAACTGTGCGCGCTGCTCAATCGCGAGCCAGAGCAGGTTGCCATCAATCTCCAGCGCCACATCGACAACCTGATAGTTGCCATCGTCCATTTTCAGAACGCGCCAGCGTACAGGCAGATCGCCAGACGCGCGGCGAACAACTGTTTCTACGACGGAGTCTGAGTCGTTGCGGTCTGTTGAACCGGTGACTTCAATTTCTTCGCCGCGATATTTATCCAGCTCGGCTTCATAGGTCGCCAGGCCATAGCGTGAATACGCCGTGAGATAGGATTCAAACTCAGCGTCTGAGAAGGTGCGCGCATAGCGCCCAATCACAAAACGTGAGACGCGCTCGAGATCCGTGAAACGGTTCATCAGCGCCTGAAATTCTGCGCGGCGATCATCTGCATCCAGTTCAGGATTGTTCAGAGTATCAAGCGCCGCATTGGCATTCACACGTACATAGTTCTCAGAAGCTTGGTCAGCTGCAGCAGAAAATCCCGTTGCCAATGCCACACCCGCTGCTATCGCAATCGTTTTTATAAAATGTGCCATCGTTAGTCCCTCCGACAGGTCTAAAAATCATCAAAATCGGGCAAATCTTGGTACGCATTGGGGTCAGTTTGCCCATTTCTGATCTCAGCGTCTCTTTGTGAGGTGTAGGTCCGACGCAGCGCGATGTATGGCTCGGGTTGCTCGCGCAATGTTTCAATTGCGGTTTGCGCCCGGGAGCGTGCGTTAAGACCATTCAGAATGACCATGCCACTACGAATGGCGAGGTCCTCGTCATCATCTCCTGAATACACCACGTAGTTTGTCGGGCTCATGGCGCGGTCTACGCCAAAGCCCACCAGATCACGCGGGTTGGTTGACCCCAGAAGCGGCATGACAAGATACGGACCGCTATCTACGCCCCATACGGCCAGCGTCTGGCCGAAATCCTCATCATGGCCTTCCATGCCGCCAAATCGCATCACGTCGAAAATACCGGCCAGACCGACCGTTGAATTGACGACAAAGCGAATACCCGTTTCAGCAGCACGGTCTGGTTCACCCTGCAGAACGTCGTTCACGAAAGTAACTGGTTCACCCAGATTACCGAAGAAGTCGGCTACACGATCCCGGCCCCAACGTGGGGTGACGGCTGTGTAAGCCTGTGAGGCTGGTTCCAGAACCGCATCATCCACCGCCAGATTGAATTCCAGCATGGATCGGTTGAAGTCCTCATAAGGATCTTCCCGAGAGGTTTGGCCCGGGGAAGTGGCACACGCAGCCACGCTCAGCGCGAGCGCTAATACTGAGAATATTTTCATGGTCCCCTTCCGGCAGGTAGCTCTGGTCAGCAAATACTTTTTCTTACTACGTCTGGACGCAGAAATTGGTTCTCTTTTCGTTTATTCAAGTCACGGGTTCGTGATTTTTAGAGCAATCGTTCTAAACCTGTGTTGCTAACGCAACATGACACCGCACGACAAGTGAAATTCACGACACGTTTTCCAGCTTGACAAAATCATATAAAGATATGTTTATACGATTTGAAAGTGAGATATCAATGGATCTTGTAGAAGCCCTTCGCAGTATTGGAGAGCCGACGCGCCTGCGCGTGCTGGCTCTTTTATCGCGTGGGGAATTGTCCGTCGGTGAGCTGGTCCAGATTATGGGCATGAGCCAGCCCCGCCTGTCGCGCCATATGAAGTTTCTCACAGCCGCTGGCTTGGTGGAGCGTCTGCCTGAGGGCGCGTGGGTATTTTACCGACTGCCGGCCATTGGCGAGGCTCGCGTGCTGGTGGACGCTATCCTGCCTTTTATCCCTGCTGACCACCCCGAATATGTGCGCGACTTCCAACGCCTGTCTGGTGTGAAGGAGGGCCGTGCATCCGCTGCGGAAAACTATTTTAATCGTCAGGCCGAGAGCTGGGATGATGTGCGTGGACAGCATTATCCAACTCAGGATGTTGAGGCCGCGCTTCTGAAGGCGGTTGGCGCAGAACCTTTTGGTTTCATGGTTGACCTCGGAACAGGTACGGGCCGCATGCTCACGCTTCTGTCTGATAAGGTGGAGCGTGCCGAGGGTGTCGATCTGAGCCATAAAATGCTCACCATCGCTCGCAGCAATCTGGAACGTGCGGGCGTATCGAATGCGAGTGTTCGCCATGGCGATGTCACCGCACCACCATTTGATGACGGCGTGGCCGATCTCGTAACGATTCATCAGGTGCTTCACTATATGGATCAGCCCGAGCGTGTGATTTCGGAGGCTGCGCGCATACTGAAACCCGGTGGTCGCCTGCTTATGGTAGACTTCGCGCCGCACACTCAGGAGTTTCTGAGGACCGAGCATGAACATAGACGCCTTGGTCTGTCAGATGAAGAAATAACGAGATGGTCTTCCGCAGCGCGGTTAAAACCTCTGGACCCGGTACGCTTCAGCCCGTCTGACGAGCATGGTCTGGCAGTGACAATATGGACGGCTGAGAAACAGCCGCAAATTGGAGAATATGCGGCATGAGCCTGCAACACGCCCCAAAGAATATTCATGTCTCTTTCGAGTTCTTTCCGCCAAAAACGGAAAAGGCCGAAGACAAGTTATGGGAATCGGTCCGCCGTCTGGAGCCTGTGCATCCGGAATTCGTGTCTGTGACCTACGGCGCGGGCGGCTCTACGCGCGACCGCACACACCGGACGGTAAAGCGCATGGTGGAAGAAACCAATCTTGTGCCCGCGGCGCACCTGACCTGTGTGAGCGCCTCCAAAGCTGAAGTCATGGGCGTTGTAGATGATTACCTTGACGCTGGCGTTCAGCATATCGTTGCGCTGCGCGGTGATCCGCCAGAAGGCATGGGCGCAAAATTTGAGGCTCATCCGGAAGGCTTTTCGGGCAGCATTGAGCTGATTGAGGCGATCCGTAATTACAAGCCCGCGCTGGGCAAACGTTTTGAAATTTCAGTTGCGGCCTATCCGGAAGCCCATCCGGACAGCCACGGTCTGAAGCGCGATCTGGAAATTCTCAAAGCCAAGCAGGATGCAGGTGCAGACCGTGCCATCACGCAGTTCTTCTTTGAGCCGGACCATTATCTTTCATTTCTGGATGCGGCGCGCGATGCCGGTATTCATATTCCAATTGTGCCGGGCATTATGTTGCAGCCGAATTTCAATGGGCTGAAGCGTATCTCTGCGCTTTGCGGAGCCACGCTGCCAAACTGGCTACATGAGCTCTATGAAGGGCTTGATGATGACGCTGAACAACGCGAGCTGATCACGGCCAACGTCGCGGCAGACCTCACTATGAAGCTGGCAGACAAGGGCGTGAAGGACTTCCACTTCTACACGCTGAATAAGGCGGGGCTTTCTCTGTCGACCTGTCGTCTTCTTGGTATCAAACCGACCGCGAAGGCAGCCTGAGCGCCACGACTGAGTGCGTACGGAGAGGATGATGGAAAAGCTGTTCGATAGAGCGCTGAACATCATCATTCTTGTGTTGGTGTCGATATTGATCGGCACAATAGCGTTCAAGGCCGGAAATTCCGGCGAGAGCCAGGCCGAACGAAATCTGGCTTTTGCACGGGATACGATGGGGCCGATAACGCGGGTTCTGAATACGCCTTGTGGGCAGCTCGAAGCGACGATCACATATTATGCGAGCTGCCTTGAAAGCCTTGAAGATGAGGCTGATATCACGATGGAGTGCCCGGCAATCCGGCCTGCCAGCGTAGATGCGGCGCCAAATTCCGTCGCATTGGCCGAGGCGCTGATGAGGCATCTGGAAGAGCGTCAAATGTCTGCATTGTGTAGTCTGGCGCCGGATATAGAAGAGACCGGGCAGATCCCCGAACAGGCTGGCGGGAGCTGGCGCGAACTGAATGACATGCTAATGGAGCAATCCAATAGCCAGGAATCTGACACAGAGGATGAGACAGATGAACCGAACTGAACGCCTTGCTGCGCTGAAAGCGGCCGCTGAAGAGCGTATTCTCGTCTTTGATGGCTCCTGGGGCGTGCTGATCCAGAATAAAGGCCTCGTTGAAGAGGACTATCGCGGCGACCGCTTCACCGCCTTCGCGGGTCAGATGAAGGGCAATAACGACATTCTCAATGTTACACGTCCTGACATTATCGAAGACATTCACAACGCCTATTTTGGCGCTGGTGCGGATATTTCAGAGACGAACACATTCTGCTCGACCACCATTGCTCAGGATGACTATGAGCTGGATGCACAGTCCGTTTATGACCTCAATTATGAGGGCGCTAAAATTGGCCGTCGCATCGCCGATGAATGGACAGCTAAAGAGCCAAACAAGCCACGCTTCCTCGCGGGCGCAATCGGGCCGCTCAACAAGATGTTGTCTATGTCGCCGGATGTGAATGATCCGGGTGCCCGTTCGGTCACTTTTGATGACGTATACGAAACATACCGCCATCAGGTGGCGGCGCTCTATAAGGGCGGGGTTGATATGTATGTCATTGAAACCATTACAGATACGCTGAACTGCAAAGCTGCGATCAAGGCCATTCGCGATCTCGAGGCAGAAGGCCAGGAAGAGCTGCCAATCTGGATTTCCGGCACGATTACCGACCGGTCCGGACGTACGCTTTCAGGGCAGACTGTTGAAGCGTTCTGGAATTCCATTCGCCACGCCAGGCCTTTCGCTGTCGGGTTCAACTGTGCGCTTGGTGCTGAACTCATGCGGCCGCATATTGCGAGCCTTGCGCGCGTGTCTGATGCTCTGGTTTCAGCCCATCCGAATGCGGGCCTGCCTAACGAAATGGGCACATATGATGAGACACCCGAGCAAACGGCGGCGCATCTTGGAAAATGGGCGCGTGATGGATTGCTGAACATTGTGGGTGGATGCTGTGGTACGACGCCCGCGCACATCGAAGCGATTGCAAAAGCTGTTGAGGGTGTTGCGCCGCGCAAGCCCGCTGAAAGCCGTCAGACACTTCGCCTTTCAGGGCTTGAGCCGTTCGAGGTCGCTTAATTCAGTTCGGCGTCACTGAGGAGCCGCGTGCGCTAGCCTTCTTTCGGAGGCGGGCGCATCGTGCCATGAGGCCGGAAATATGCCCGCATTGTTCCTGCGCGATTGAGCAAAGCTGATCAATGAGCTGGAGGTTTTGGCTGTCGACTAATAGCTCGATCGCAGTATTGTAAAAATTCGTGCCCGTCGGATTCCAGGAAAGGCCTTGTCCTATCAGGTCTTCGGTTTCGCTCGCGCTGGCAGACTGCGCGGCAGTCTCCATAAATTTGGCGAAGCCGTTACCTTTGTCAGCGATGAATAATTCTTCTGAGAGCAAAATTTTGCCAGCTCCTTCGAGGTCTCCGGCCCGAAGCATGTTCAAACCGACACTTTCGCGCCAGCGAAGTTTGCGGACATGAGAAACTGTGCCGGGAGGAGGCTCGAAGCTGGTGCCATCTTCTGGCTCGAGCGTCTGGGCGTCTATCAGATCAAGAGCTTTCTTGAATTGCTTGTTCCAGACGAGTCTATTCAATCTTGTTTTGAAGTGCTCATTCAAATCGGGCTCTATCAAAGGCAAAATTGACGTTGCTTCTTTAGCTGCGAGATCTGATTGCCCATTTGCGGCCAGAAAATTTGAAAAGTCCGTTCTGAGTTGCGGGTTCTTGGGGGAAAGCGCAATAGCATCGCGGAAAGCGCGTTCAGCTTTGTCTGTGTCACCTGCTGACGCTGAAATCTGGGCGAGGTCTATAAGATATCTCGTTCGTTCGGGCGCTGCTTCACTCGCGCGTGTTATAAGTTTGATTGCCCGTTCAGCTTCGCCTGCCTTGCTGAGAATTAGCGCCTTCTCTCTGATCGCGGGTACATAGTCCTTATCCCGCCTCAAGGCTCGATTTACGTGCTTTAAGCCAGTCTCGAAATCATCTTGCAGTCGAGCGACACGGGCCTCATTCCACGGCAGAACAGCAGGAGAGGAGGGTGAGCAGCCAGCAATCTTCATGAAGGGCAGGATTTCGGCTTCCAGCGCATACCCATCTGCGAACTCTTGCTTGAGTTCTTCTGTAAGATTGAGGCTCTGATGGCTCTTCTGCTTCTGGAATGATTTTGATTTAAAACCGAAATCGCCCTCAAACGGAATTTTGAGTCGGGTGCAGACATCTGTCATGTCTTCGGTCAGGCGGCTGAAATTAACCACTTTGTCGGCAATCAGTTTGCCGTTTTCGAAATACCGAAAAATATCGGAATAAAAATTGGGAAAGGCGTAGTCCAGAAATGTGGATACCGCATCGCCCTTATCGCTGATCTGCCAGGTTTTGAAATGAAAAGCTGAGACGGTTTTGGAGAGTGGTTCGCGTTCAATGCAAAATTTGAAATAGGTGTCCCAAACCTCCGTTGGAATTTTAGCGCGTACGCGGGTCCCTCCCATATGGTTTTTGTATCCGGCTGAATTCTGGAAGCGTGTATCGCGTCCGAATAAATAACGCAGGCTGGGAGGGATACGTTCAGGTTCACTGCCAATCTGTGTGACGATGTCATCTGGTCCACTGAAACGGGACAGATAAAACTCGACGGTTGAGCCTGCGACCTTCTTATTTTTCAGGAAAATGTATTTCTGGGCATGAGAGAGGATCATGGACGGCTCATTTTGTGGGTGGGGGCCTGATCAAAAGTTTTCCTAAAAGGCGTCGGATTGGTAAGTCAAACGTGGCGAAGTGATTTTAAATCGGGGCGCACATTTGATGACGAAATCGGCACTTTTTGTATTCTATGGTCTTTTGAAACGGGGCGCTGTCGGTGCGCCTGAGCATATTGATCTGGAAGCGGGTGGCGAATTCCTGGGGCCCGCTTTCCTGCGCGGCGACCTTTTTGATGTCGGCGGCTATCCGGGCATTGTAGAGGGCGAGGGGCTGGTAACAGGTGTCCTCTACCGTCTCGATGATCTGGCGCTTCTGACTGCACTCGATGAATTCGAAGACGTTGTGCCAGATGATCCGGCGGGTTCGCTCTATCGACGTATTTTACGAGATGTTTTGAATGAGGCGGGCGAGCCTGTCGGCCAACGCGCATGGGTTTACTGGTTTAACCAGCCGGTACATTCTTTCCCTCGACTAAAAACGGGGAACTGGCCGTTGGGTGCGGGCTCCCCTTAGGCGGAGGGGAATGCATGAAGTGGGTGTTGAAGGGCATTGTCGCGGTTTTCTTTGCGGCATTCTTCTACTTCGTCGTGAGTGTAATGGCCGGTTTGTTTCTGGAGAACAAAGTCCTGGCCCAGCTGGCAGCTATTGGCGGCGCGTTGTTTGCGGGTCTGGTTGCCCTCTTCGGTAAAGGCGGAGGAGGTGGGTCCGGTGGGCATGGAGCTGGTGGGCATAATCACGATTCCGGCTTTAGTGGAGGCGGCGGAGGATTTGATGGCGGCTCTGATGGAGGCTTCTGAGCACCTCAGAACATGACCCTTTCATGAGCGACTTCTGGAAATTCTTCACCGGCATTGCAGTGCCAGTTGCCGTTTATGGCCTGTCCTATCTGGGTATGGTGATAGCTGGCTCGAATGTGTATCTCGCAGGACTTCTTGCCGGTGGGTTTGCCGCAATCGCCTTTTACGGTGTTGGCTCCGTTCTTGGCTATTCGGTCGATCCAGATGATGAAATCTGACCCCTGAAAATCAGGCACAAAAAAAGCCCGCCAGGGGAATGGCGGGCTTTTCTGCAGTCTGCGCGGGATCCTAGTACTGGATGGTCGCGCCGATTGTGAATGTGCGTCCAAGCGCGTTGCCTACGAATGGGTTGTAGGACAGTTCGAGCTGAGCTGGAGCAGGATCTTCGTCGAAGATGTTCTCGACTGAGCCGTTGATGCGAACATCAGCGAAATCAACCGGAACTTCCCAGAATGCGTGAAGATCGTGCTGGACATAATCAGACGCGCCTGCGCCGTAGATGATGCCGCTGCGGTTATCTTCCGTGCCTGAGATGTACTCGATCTGATAGCGGAAGTTCATGTCGTCCAGACTATAGTTCGCATAGAGGTTACCCTTCAGCTCGGAGATCGCTGGCGCGGTCCGGTCGAAGTTGTTGTAACCCACAGCGTCATAAGCTTCAGCGACTGAAACGCCGTCCATGAACAGTTCGCGTACTTCGTACTCAAGCGTGTATGTACCAGCACCACCGACGAGCATGAAGCCTGGGCCAAGATCCCAGCCATAGCTTGCAGAGAAGTCGATACCAGAGGTTTTGATACCCGGACCGTTGATCAGGTCAGAACGGACGCGAGCAATATCAAGACCGGTTGTGACACCCTGAGTACACTGGTCGCCGGAGAAGGTGATCAGGTATGCAAGCGGGTGTGTACAATCGACGAGCTGGGTACCATCAGCCGGGCCGTTCGCAACTTCGTTCGCGATAGCCTGAGCAGGAACGCTCACGATCTCGTCTTCGAAGTCATAGCTCCAATAGTCGACGCTGGCTTCGAAGCCGCCAAAGTCAAACACTGCACCAACGTTGAACGTGAAGGCCGTCTCCGGAGCGAGCTCTGGATTGCCGTAACGGTCAACAGATTTGAAGTTGTTGCCTGCAGCCTGAATGCCGGACAGGTTCGTGAATGCGCGACCGTCAATCAGATTGCTTGGAAGCGGACCACGGAACGTTGTGCCGGTAGATGCACGTAGTACCAGGAAGTCAGTTGGTTCCCAACGGATAGACACTTTCGGGTCAGTTGTTGAGCCAGTCAGCCCGCCATAATCTTCGTAACGGAGCGCGACAGTAGCTTCCAGCGTGTCCGTCATTGGAATGTTCAGCTCACCGAACACAGCGTATACGCTCTGCTGGAGGCGGGATTCCGAAGATTGACCGAGGAAGATCCAAGGGCCGATTGCCGGATCAGAGCTGGTCAGACATGAGTTGTCGCCTTCGGCAGCGCATGGGTGAATATCAGCGTTGGACAGATCGTTGATCGGGTCGCTTGAGAAGTTTGAGTGACGGTATTGCGCGCCAACAGCGTAAGCAAGTTCACCCGCACCGAAGTCCAGACCGGAAAGACCGCTGTAAACCGAATCGATCACCAATACGTCTTCAGACTGGTCTGTGCCGTTTGGCTGGTAGATATAGTCCAGAACTTCATAGCTGTTCTCATTGCCTGCCACATAAGCAGGGTTATCGAGACCCAGTGCAGCGTTAGACGCATGACCGTTGATGAACGGGTTGAAGTACAGACAGCCATCCTGACCAGCTGTGCCGTTTACGCGGTCACAGTCATAACCGCCAAAGCCTTCTAGAGAGTCCTGCAGACGCTGGCCGACAATGTCGTAGTTATAGAACAGACGGTTGGTCTGATAGAATGTGATGTCGGTAGACCACATAGAGTTTTCGGTCACATCCCATTCAAAGCCACCGGAAACGCGGAACGCATCATCCTGAGACTCGCCGATTTGGCCACCAAGGCCACCGAACAGTTCTTCTGCGCCGCCATTACCGATCGGACGACCGAGCAGGATGGAAGAATAAGAGCCGAGAAGGTTTGCAAAAGAGCCAGGGGTTGCCGGGTCAGCTACGCCGCCAGACAGACCGGATTGGTCGATGAAGTCCTGATAGCCAGGGTTCGTGTCAGGCACGAAGAAGGCATAGAGATAGCCTGGACCTTCAGGGCCCTGAGTTGGCGGGAAGGATGGAGAATAACGGTTATTGTTCTGCTCGGTCCGTGCATAGAGCGCGTTCGCATTAATGCGGAATTCCGGAGACAGATCTGCGTCGAACTGAGCGTAAACCTGCGTACGGTCCTGCTCCTCAACGAGGTTGCCGAACGGAATGTAGGAGAAGCGACAAATCGGAAGACCGCTTGTCGTCCCGTTGATGCCGCCGGTTTCGCCACATGCATCCAGATCGGAGCCGTCTACTGCAAGACCAAGCACGGTGCCTGCTGCGCCCTGTGAGATATCACCAAGCATTGGCAGGTAAGTGCCAGGGTTGCCGAGCGCAGACCAGCCAGCAGGGTTGGTGTCATAGTCCTGGAATACCCAGTCGCGCTCAATGTTCGCGAGCTCGGAGCGGTGCTGCTGGCCGATACCGAACATGATGTTGCCGTTCTCGAAGTTGCGGCCCCAGAGCGCAGACACTTCATAGTCGCCATCAGCGCCGTCAATGGCTGTAAAGTCGCCAGAGAGCTCAACACCTTCGAAATTGTCGCGCGTAATGAAGTTCACAACGCCGGAAATCGCGTCTGAACCGTAAGTCGCTGCCGCACCGTCTTTCAGAAGTTCGACGCGATCGAGCGCGAACATCGGAATGAGCTGTGTGTTCGCGAAGCCGTCGCCAGGAGCGGAGATGGTGCGCAGACCATTTACCAGCACAAGGTTACGTGTCTGGCCAAGGTTACGCAGGTTGATGGAGCCGACGCCCTGATCGCCCTGTGCGGATGCGGAGAATTGGTTGGAGTCACCAAGAACCGAGCCAACAGATGGCAGAGATTTGATGAATTCCAGTGGTGAGCTGATGCCGGTCTCTTCAAGTTCGGCGCGGCCGAACACGTCTACCGGAAGCGCGGAATCTTCCGGTGTTCCCGCAATGAATGACCCGGTAACAACAACGCGTGTCTGCACCGCAGCTTCTTCAGCTGCTTCTGGTTCTTCGATCGTCGCTGGAGCGGTGTCATCTTCCTGGGCAGCTGCTGGCATAGCCATGCCCAGCCCGAGAGTCAGCCAAAAAGCCGACTGCGCGCATGTTGAAAACAAGCGTTTCATACGAGTTACCTCCCTATGGTATATTTTTTTGGCAGTCCTTTATTACTTGGACTTAACATTGCATCTGCACTGCTATTGTGAGGCCGTCAAGACAGTTTTGCGGTTAAAATGCCATAAAGGAATAAGCGGTATTCCGGATCGGGTGGTTGTTATCGCATTGTATTTGTTGCGGAAAATATAGATTTTTGAATGCATTTAGCCTGCGAAATCAGGGGTTGTGTATTCGGTTTTCATAGCCGGGTTTTTCCTGAAATATGGGAAATAAGTCACACATTTCAGTGTGCGCGAATGCATATAATACTTACCGTTGCGGCGGGCCGTTACTGTTGAAGCCAGAATTGGGGCGGCGGCTAAATGGTGAGACAACGGATATACTCTGTAAACCGGATCAGGATTTCGTGTAGGTTAGCTATATAAAAATAGCCCAAATTCTCAGTTTTCGTGTTGGGTGTTCAGTATTCGTAAATTATACCTATTGGTGAGAATGTCCTATAATTGGCTGTCTTCATCAATGGCTCCGGACTTTACGTAGCGTCCATGGTCGATTCTCATTCGGACCCTTCAGGAAAACTCAATGATTCATGCCTCAATCCGGGTGGAAATTCGCGCCGCAACGCGATAGATGAGGCGGCTGAAACGCACGCAACTCTATAATCGACTGAACTCTAAAGCCGCCCGCCGCGCTGCTGGCCCATTGGAAGACCTGAAAACTCATGACTGAACAGACTGCCAGCTTCGTAAATGTGGGCGAGCGTACCAATGTCACCGGTTCTGCGAAATTCCGTAAGCTGATCGAAAAGGGTGACTACACCACCGCGCTTTCAGTCGCGCGTGAGCAGGTCGAAAACGGCGCGCAGATCATCGACATCAATATGGATGCCGGTCTTCTTGATTCGGTTGAGGCGATGAAGACCTTCCTCAATCTGATCGCGTCTGAACCAGATATCGCTCGCGTGCCTGTAATGATCGACAGCTCCAAATGGGAAGTGATCGAGGCGGGCCTGAAATGCGTGCAGGGCAAGGCGATTGTGAACTCAATTTCTCTGAAAGAGGGTGAAGAGCAATTCCTCGACCATGCCCGTAAGTGTCTCGCTTATGGCGCAGCTGTCGTGGTCATGGCGTTCGATGAAACAGGGCAGGCAGACACACAGGCGCGCAAGGTGGAAATCTGCCAGCGCGCCTATCGCATTCTGACCGAAACCGTCGGCTTCCCGGCTGAAGATATTATCTTTGACCCGAATATCTTCGCCGTCGCAACCGGGATTGAAGAACACGACAATTACGCCGTCGACTTTATCGAGGCGACCCGCGAAATCCGCCAGACCTGCCCGGGCTGTCATATCTCAGGCGGTCTTTCCAATGTCTCATTCTCCTTCCGGGGCAATGAGCCTGTCCGCCGTGCCATGCACTCTGTCTTCCTCTACCACGCCATTCCGGCAGGTATGGATATGGGCATTGTGAATGCGGGCCAGCTCGACATTTATGACGAGATCGAACCAGACCTGCGCGAGCATGTTGAGGATGTGATCCTCAATCGCCGGTCAGATTCCACCGAACGTCTTCTCGAAATTGCTGAGAAGTTTCGCGGCCAAAAGGGCAAAACAGTCGAGAAGGATCTGTCCTGGCGTGAACGGCCAGTGGCAGAGCGCCTGAAGCACGCGCTGGTTAACGGCATCACCGAATACATTGTCGACGATACAGAAGAAGCCCGTCAGTCTGTTGAACGCCCTCTGCACGTCATTGAAGGCCCGCTTATGGGCGGCATGAATGTGGTGGGTGACCTGTTCGGTGCGGGTAAAATGTTCCTGCCACAGGTTGTGAAATCTGCACGTGTGATGAAAGCCGCCGTCGCACACCTTATTCCGTTTATGGAAGAGGAAAAGCGCCGGATGGGGATGGAGAACAAATCCAACGGCAAAATCATCCTCGCAACGGTGAAGGGCGATGTGCACGACATTGGCAAGAACATTGTCGGCGTCGTGCTGGCCTGTAACGGTTATGAGATTGTCGACCTTGGCGTCATGGTGCCGGTGGAAACTATTCTCGACACGGCTGAAAAAGAAAATGCCGACATGATCGGCCTGTCTGGCCTCATCACGCCGAGCCTTGATGAAATGGTCGTTGTGGCTGCTGAGATGGAGCGCCGCGGCATGGATATTCCGCTGCTCATTGGCGGCGCGACGACATCACCTGCGCACACAGCCATCAAGATTGAGCCAGCCTTTCTGCGCCAGCCCGTTGTACATGTGAATGATGCCAGCCGCGCCGTGGGTGTGGTGTCATCCTTGCTGAACGAGCATGAGAAGCACCATTACTGGGAAACCGTTCGGTCCAAATATTCCCGCATTCGCGAAAGCCGCGCCGGTGGCCCGCCTAAGCCGCGCCTTCCAATCGCTGAAGCGCGCGAAAAGCATGTGCCGATCGACTGGAAATCCTACACCCCACCTGCGCCTGCTTTCACCGGCGTAAAAGAGGTAAGCTTCGATCTGGGCGATCTGAAGCGCTATATCGACTGGACACCATTCTTTGCCAGCTGGTCTCTGGCGGGGCGTTTCCCGCAAATCCTTGAGGATGCCGTGGTCGGCGAGGCGGCAACCAGCCTCTGGAATGACGCGCAGGCCATGCTGCAGCAAATCATCGGCGAAGGCTGGTTTGAGGCCAAAGGCGTGTGCGGGTTCTGGCCTGCGAAATCCGTCGGCGATGATATTGCGCTGGAAAACGGCGAAACGCTCTACACGCTGCGCCAGCAAATGGTGAAAGATAATCAGAAGCCGAACTTCGCGCTGGCAGACTATGTCAGTCCGGAAGGCGGCGACCATATTGGCGCTTTCTGTGTGTCTGTCTTTGGCGAGTCTGAACACGCGAAACGCTTTGAAGATGCCAATGACGATTATTCGTCCATTCTGGTGAAGTCACTGGCCGACCGGTTTGCTGAAGCGGCAGCAGAGGCTCTGCATGAGCAGGTTCGGAAAACCCATTGGGGTTATGCCTCTGATGAGACTTTTTCGTCTGATGAGCTGATCAAGGAAGCCTATACAGGCATTCGCCCGGCGCCCGGCTATCCGTGCCAGCCAGACCATACCGAAAAAGAGACCATCTTCCGCCTGCTCGGCGCGACAGACCGTATCGGCACTCAGCTCACCTCCAGCTATGCGATGACCCCGCCAGCTTCCGTCTCAGGGCTTTATCTCTCACATCCGGAAAGCGTCTATTTTGCAGTAGGCCGTATCGAGCGCGATCAGGTCGAAAGCTATGCCGAACGCAAAGGCTGGGAAGTCTCAAAGGCTGAAAAATGGCTGGGGCCAATTCTCAACTATGACCCGAATGAGGTTTGAGCGGAATTAGACTACGAAACCTTGTCTACTGGGTCCCGGATATGTCCCTCGGCCATTCCGGGATGACACGTTGAGCAGCGTTTCAGTTCGCTCTCAGGCTTCGATAGTTTTTCCAGGCGGCGCGGCCAGCCGTGTTATAGACCTTCATCTTCTCCACCATTGAAAGCAGCGTTTCGAGCACGCCGAATTCTTTCGGCAAAAGCGGGTCTAGATTGATCGCTCTGATCACAGCTTGCCCGACAAGAAGCGTTTCGCGCGCAGCCTCTGGTGCAGAGAGCTGATCAAGGCGGGCAAGGCTTTTATCCATTTCCTCAATGGCCGCCTGATAGCTGTGTTGAAGGTCGTTGACGGACCAGAGCTCACGCCAGTCTGTTTCGGGCGGCAGCGCCGTTGCCTTGGTCGCTATGGTCAAAGTATCAGCGTCCGCACCAAGCTCGATGAGACGGCCCCGATGGCCTGCCAGATCTTCGGTCAGATTGTCTGGCCTGACCCACATACCCGGTTCTGCTTGTTGATAGCCAAGCAGGCCGTAAGCGCGTTCGGCAGAGCGGAGTTTCTTGCGGTCTGTTCGCCCTAAATGCTGGCTGAAATTGATGATCCAGTTGCCGTCCCAGTCGCCGATAGCGTCTGAAACGTTTTGCCATTTGCGCACATGTCGGGTGATGCCTTCAGCCTTTTGCCCGCGCTGATAAACGCCGCGTTGGGGGCTGTCCAAAAGCCCTTCCTTCACCAGACGCGTTGCCGCGACCCGCATGGCCTTGGCGTCAATGCCGAAAACATCCCCGGTGTGGATGAGTTCGGCAATGGACTGCTGGTCCGTTCCTATCGTGTTCAACACAGAAAGGATGAGCGCGCGTGCCGTGACGTCGTCGGGGTTGAGAGGCTTAAAATGATACATAATTTGACATATTGTGTAAAAAGGTGTAGCAATCCCGTCAATAACGAGGAAACGCCCATGAATTCGCTGAAACTCTCAGACGTACTCACAAGAGATGAGTTGCGGGAACTTAGCAAGAAGTCAGATATCAGAGCGCTGTCGTCTCTTATGTGGACATGGGCGCTGATCGTCGCCGCATTTGCGATGGCGATTGTCTGGACCAATCCTCTGACCATCATTCTGGGCATTGCTCTGTTAGGCGGACGCCAGCTGGCGCTGGGCGTGATCAATCATGATTGCGCGCACCATGCCTTCTTCAAAAGCCAGAAAGTGGATGAATTTGTCGGCCACTACATTGTGGGCGCGCCTATGAATATCTCGCTGCACGCCTATCGGGCCTATCATCTGAAACATCATAAACATGCGGGCACACCGAATGACCCGGATATTGGCTTTGTGAAGAATTACCCGGTTTCAAAGTCCAGCATCCAGCGCAAGTTCATCCGCGATTTTACCGGCCAGACCGGGTTTCGGGAAACGGTGATGAAGATCCGGAAATTCAAACTGTCGCGGAACTGGCCATGGCTCACCTTTCACGTCCTGCTGTTAGCGACGCTGACTGCGGTTGGCGCGCCCTGGGCGTATCTGATGTGGTGGGTGGCTGAGCTTTGCGTCTTTCCGGCAATTGTGCGTCTTCGTCAGATCGGTGAGCACGGCACCGCACCTGACCGAACGAGCCTCGATCCGCGCCTGAATACGGGTACGACGGTGGCGCCTTTCTGGCAGCGTATCTTCCTGGCCCCAAATGATGTGAACTATCATCTGGAGCACCATTATCTGGCCGCTGTGCCGCCCTACAACTTGCCAAAGCTGCATCGCATTCTGGCGTCACGTGGCTTCTATGAGGGCATTCCCTGTATTGCGACGGGCTATGGTGACGTGCTGAGAAAAGCCGTCCGCTGGGATGAAGACGCCGTTACGGCTTAGCTTTTAGGTCGGATCATCTCACACTGGCTTTGCGGTGTGATCTCGTAATAGCTGGCCGGTCCACCGGCGCGTAAAATGGTTTGCACGCGGGCCGGGTCATAAATGCCGTCTACCAGAACGCCGTCTGCGATATGCACGCCGACGACTTCGCCAAAGGCGACCCATGTCGGCACATCCTCACCGGATTGAGTTTTCAGCTGAACAATCTGGGTGAGCTTGCATTCAAATGACACAGGGCTGGCGGCAACGCGTGGGGCTTTGATCAGTCGGGAAGGGGCCTCTTCCAGCCCGGCGCGCACAAACTCGCTTTCGTCGGCAGGGATAGGCGCGCAGCTTTCATTCATCGCTTCGGCAAGCAGGCGCGTGGCCAAGTTCCAGCTAAATTCGCCCGTCGCTTCGATGTTGCGAAGGCTGTCCTTTTTGCTGCCGACGCTCGCAAAGCCAATAATCGGCGGGGTGTAGTTGAAGGCGTTGAAAAAGCTGTAGGGCGCAAGGTTTGGAATGCCGTCTGCGCTGAGCGAGCCAATCCAGCCAATCGGACGTGGGCCGATAATGGCGTTGAACGGATCATGTGGAAGGCCGTGGCCGTTGTTCGGTTCGTAGAAATGCGGTCCATCAGAATTCACGGTCATGCGCCAGTTTCCATATTTGAGGGCATAAGAAGCAGTCTAGATAGGGGCTTTGACGAAAATGTGCACCCGTTAGCGGCGAGTGATTGGGGGCAGGATGGAAACACTGCGCCGGTTTGTTGCGGTGAGGGGGCAAGCCATGCATGGTGCGCCCAGCTTACAAACCGAAACTCCGATACAGTCAGAGGATATTATGCGTCATTCCGTTCTTACCACCAGCCTTGCAGCTCTCATTATGGCGTGGAGCACACCAGCTTTCGCGCAGGAGGCTGCAACAGCTTCGGAATATGACGCGGATATGGTGTTGGTCACGCTGGGTGAGGACGAGATCACGCTTGGGCATCTGGCACTGCTCAATGAGCAGTCTGGCGGATATTTTGCCCGCCTGCCGGAAGAGGCCCGCTTCCCGGCGCTGCTTGATCAGGCCGTGACGGAGCTGGTTCTGGCGCAAGCGGCCGAGGCAAACGGCATTGCTGATACACGCGCAGCGCAACTGGCTATGGATGTGTCGCGGTGGAGACTGCTGGCCAGCGCACAGGCTGAAGCCGTCTTCGACCAGGGCGTTTCAGAGGCAGATATTCAGGCGGCCTATGCCGAGTATGTTGCCGATGATGCCAGCCGCAGCGAGTTTAATGCCTCTCACATTCTGGTCGCGACTGAAGCTGAAGCGCTGACCCTGATTGAAGAGCTGAATACGGGTGCAGACTTTGCTGAACTGGCCCGTATCCATTCGACCGGACCAACAGGGCCAAATGGCGGAAACCTGAACTGGTTTGCGTCCGGCGCAATGGTTGGGCCGTTTGATGCGGCCGTCAAAGAGATGGAAGTGGGCGAGGTGGCAGGGCCTGTTCAGACCCAGTTTGGCTGGCATGTGATCAAGCTGAATGATACGCGCTCGACGCCGCCTGAGGCTTTCGAAGCGGTGCGCAGCCAGCTGGAACAGGAGTTACGCAGCGCCGCATTCGGCGAGTATCTGGATGCAATGCGTGAGGCTTCCGGAGTTGATATCTCCAATGTAGATTTTCCGTATTCCGCCCTCGAAAGTGTGACGCTGTCTGAGGACTAGGCCACGCGTCTCAAATGGCCGCTGGCGGAGGGCTGGCGGCCCTCTGGCGGCATGGTGGCGGGTCTCTGGCGTGGCGGAAACACGGGGCTTTGCGTCTTTTGAGGAAATTCTGTTATCGACTTTTCTCAGGAGCACATCATGTCACTCAAAACAGACACCGCAAAAATCAAACGCTGGCGCGAAGAGCGTCACTGGTCGCAGGAACACCTTGCAGACATGGCGGGCGTGGGCCTGCGCACGCTGCAGCGTATTGAAACGGGGCAGCAGGCGTCAGGCGACTCGCTGAAGGCGCTGGCGAGCGCGTTTCAGGTGGATGTCGCAGCGCTTTATATCGACCCGGAAGCAGAAGCAGCCGAGATCATTCGTCAGAAGAATGCAAAGGCCAATGCCGCAGTGCAGATGTCATTCTTCATCCATCTGGCAGGCTGGGTGATTGGCATGGCCGTGTTTGCCGCGATCAGCCTCGGGTCAAATGCGGATTACTGGGTGATGAAATGGCCAACACTCTGGTGGACGGTCGGTCTGATCTCGCATGGTGCGACCGTAGCGATCGTGTATGTCGCCACGCGTTTTCAGGACGTTTGAGGGGGAACTGATGACACAGAAGATCGCGCTGCTTGGATGTGGGCGAATGGGCTCTGCTATGGCGCAGGGCTGGCTGAACGCAGAAGATAAGCCGCAGATTTCTGTCTATGCGCCCCGGCCGACACCGCTCGTTTCTGAGTGGGCTGGAAAGGGTGAGGTCGTTCTCAATCCAGTGCGCGAGCCAGCTGATATTCTGGTCGTGGCAGTCAAGCCGCAAGTGTTTGGCAGTATTCTGGACGAAGCCCGCCCGCTTTGCGATGAAAATACGCTGGTGATTTCCGTCATGGCCGCCTGGTCTGTCGACCGGTTGGTAGAGGCGCTTGGCACGCGGCGTATTGTGCGTGCTCTGCCAAGCACGCCGGGCTCAGTTGGCAAAGGCGTCACGCTATTGAGCTGTGATGAAAGTGTCAGTGAGCAGCAGCTTGGCCTCGTCAATGATCTGCTCTCGCCTCTTGGCTGGGTGGAGGGCCCTATGCCGGAAGAGACGCTTCAGGTTGCAATGACCATTTCCGGGTCCGGACCGGCCTACATCTTCAACATGGTCGAAGCGCTCGCTGCGGCGGGCATTGCGAACGGACTTGAGCCAGAACTTGCCATGCGGCTGGCACGCCAGGGCGTGATTGGCGCGGGTGCATTGCTGGATGGCTCGCCTGAGGAGGCTTCAGCTCTCCGCGAAGCTGTAACCTCACCTAAGGGTGTGACTGCTGCCGCATTGGATGTCTTTATGGGGGAGGGCGGCCTCACGCCTTTGGCGACCAGAGCCATCGCGGCTGCGGTCGCCCGTGATCAGGCACTGGCCCGCGGGGAAGACTAGTCGATGAGCTGAAGCGCAGGTGCCTGCCACTCACCGGATAAGATGGCTGCGCTTGGTTGATAGGTTCGCAACACGTAGTTCCATCCCTCCGGGACTGGAATACAGTTGACTGAATTCTCATCGCAGTCTCCGAATTGTACGCGATAGCTGCCGTCCGCGCTTTGCACCCCATTCACATTGTTGATGGCGTTCACGCCCAGATCATTGGCGACCATGAAGCCGCGCGCATTATACACGGTGACGGACCAGAAGGCGTTTGTGGGTACGTCTGAAAGGATAAGCTCATGCGGTAGAGCAGCATGGCCAGCAACTGGCGCACCACCGAAATAAGCGGCTTCTGCTTCGGGCAACAAGCCCCAACCTACAGCCGTTACGATGAGGTGAGCAATCGGGTCGATCTCTTCGCGTGTGCCCATACGGGTGCCGAAATTGCCGCGTGCAAGCGCACCAAGTTGAAGGAGCGCCATGCGTGTCCGGTTGAGTGATCCCTCATCATAGATTGGAACGTTGAATTCACCTTCGTCGTTCTGTTCTACGATGATGTTCTCTTGAATCTGATTGGCGTAAGCTATGTCGTCCGGATCGGTTGCGTCCATGAATACGCGGATGATCACCACGGCATACCGGGTATCTACGTCCTCTGCGCTGAAGGTGTTTGTGCCATCATGATAGACGCCAACAGTGAGATGGTCCTGTGTCAGGATCTGAGCAGACATATAACGGCCATCAGGAGCGTCCGGCAGTGTGATGCTCACCGGGCCGGCCTCCATATCAAAAACGCCAGAAGAGTAGATGGTGTCGAGATTCATGCGGATGACGGGCTGATCGGCAAGATCAACAGGCTCACGACCGAGAGAAATTTCGCCGAAACCTCCGTCTTCCACGATGCCCGCCATGTAACGGTCGGATTCAGCTCGAACAAAGTTATGAGGGCCTACATGCACCGGGTCTGCATTGGCTGCCGTGCACAGCATAAGGCCCGCTAGTGCGGCGATCTTGTAAATCATGATTTCTCTCCCTTTTGGCCCCGCTTTATGAGGTGCGCGATGGTCCTTTGTTTCCGGAATGTTGGACCAGTGTGGCAGGGATGGCCAGAGGGAAGACTGTCTGATCGACCGTCTTCCTGATGGTAGGTTACTTTGTAGCGGCCCAGCTACGATAGCGTTTTGCGCGGGATTTCGCCTCCAGTTCCGATGTGACCAATGCATAAATCGGCCATACATTCGGGTTGGTCCGTTTGCCCTTGGAGAGTTTGGCCATTTGAAAGCGGACAGCTGACATTTGCGCTGCAGAGGCCAGGGCTTTATCTTTGAGTTTGACAGGCCGCATGACTGGCACGGGTGTTTCACCGGCTTTCCAGCATTTTGGCAAATCCGGACAAATAGCGAGGGCGGTCGCTATGCCAACCATATCCACGCCGCTGTCGATCACCGTATTGGCAACTTCGATACGACGGACGCCGCCCGTCACCATGACCGGCATGGTGGCGACTTTACGAACCTCGGTCGCGAAATCGAGGAAATAGGCTTCTCTTGCGAGGGAGCGTTCATCGCGAGCTTTGCCCATCATCGCCGGAGCTTCATAACTGCCTCCGGATAATTCTATCAGGTCAACGCCAAGCGGATTTAGCCATTGTACAACTTGCCGGGCGTCATCTTCAGAAAAGCCACCGCGCTGGAAGTCGGCAGAATTGATTTTCACAGCCACAGCGAAGTCCAGGCGCACCTCAGCGCGTACAGACTTCACAATGTCGATAAGCAGCCGTGCGCGGTTTTCCAGAGATCCGCCCCATTCATCCTCCCGCTTATTGACGAGAGGCGAAAGAAACTGGCTCAAAAGATAACCATGAGCTGCGTGTATCTGAACGCCTGAAAAGCCGGCCTTTTGTGCAAGCACAGCCGTGTTCGTGAAACGGCGTTGAATGTCGGCAATGTCTTCGGCTGTCATTGCGCGAGGTGTGGGAAAGCGCCCGGATTGTGCGCCAAGATCCAGTGCGACGGCCGAAGGTGCTATGGCTTCCTGACCGAGTGAGCCGGGCATTTGACGGCCCGGATGATTGATCTGCATCCAGAATTGTGCGCCATTTTGCGTACCGATTTTGGCCCAGCGTGTGAATTTGTCGAGCTGACTCTCATCTTCCAGAACAACGCCGCCAGGACCAGTCATTGCCCGGCCGTCCACCATCACGTTTCCGGAGATTATTAGTCCTGAGCCTCCTTTCGCCCAGCTGTCATAGAGCCGATAGAGCTGTTCGGACGGTGCCTGATCCGCATCCGCCATGTTCTCTTCCATAGCGGCCTTGCCAATACGGTTTTTGATTTCATTGCCATTCGGCAGAACCAGAGTTGAGAAAAGTGCCATTTGGCTCTCCATTCATCAGATTTTGACGCAGCCTAACCTTTGAGTTAAGTTTAAGGTCAAGCGTCATTTTGAGAGACTGAGATGAAGATTGGTGAACTGGCAGAACGTACGGGGTTAACCGCTTCAAAGATCCGCTTTTATGAACGTATCGGATTGCTGACATTCGTGGATCGGCGATCAAATGGATATCGCACCTATCCGGAAGAGGCGGTGGTTGTTCTGGATATCATTACCAGTTCACAGAGGGCGGGATTCAGCCTTGATGAAATCCGAAATCTTGTTCCCACCGATTTTGATACCTGGGAACACGACAGCCTTCTCGAAGCCATCAAAAAGAAGGTCACGGACATTCAGGCGATGGAGAAAAGGCTCGCTAAAAGCCGGAAGCAACTGGTTCATCTGATCAATGAGATTGAGGACAAACCAGACGATATGGATTGCGGTGAAAACGCGCGGCGCGTTCTCTCAACGGTGTTTATGAAGAACACAGCAGCGCAGGCCTGAAATCGAAATTGAAAGCTATCCGGGCTATGGACAGTGCTGTGCGCTCTCCCATATCTGAAGTCAGCAAAGGATACGCCATGACTGATCAGACCACTCAGAATGCCATTGAAGCGGCAGCCTTCCGACGCCTTTTAAAGCATCTCGCAGACAATCCGGATGTGCAAAATATCGATCTGATGATCACGGCGGATTTTTGCCGGAACTGTCTGGCGGACTGGTATGCTGAAGCCGCGGCTCAAAACGGCGTGGAGATCAGCCGCGATGAGGCGCGCGACTATACACACGGCATGCCCTATGCAGACTGGAAAGCGGCTCAACCGGACGCAACGCCTGAACAAATGGCGGCCTTTAAGGCGCGCAAAGCTGCCAAAGGGGCTTAGTGCTCAATCCATTGCAGGAAGATGGACAATGTCAGGATGGAGATGATGGTGGAGACCAGAATAACCTGTCCTGACAGCCGTGCATTACGTCCATAAAATTCGGCAAGCATGAACGGGCCTGTGCCCGTTGGCATGGCCGCAATGAAAACTGACGAATACAGCAGGAATGGCGGCAGGTTCAGAACCGGGCCCGCAAGCACCCATGTGATAAAAGGCTGGATGAAAAGCTTCAGTACGGTCAGCCAGGTGACATTGACGATGGAGGCGCTGGTGCCTTCCTGCTTGTCACTGCTCTCGGCAAAGAACAGGCCCAGTGCCACAAGCGCGCAGGGTGAGGCGGCGCTGCCGAGCAAATCCAGAAATGATGTGACCGGTGAGGGGAGAGTGAAGCCGCTCAACAAAACCACTGCGCCAGCTGCGGGTGCGATAAGCAGCGGGTTTGAGATGAGAGACAGTGTCGCTTTGCGCGCAATCTGAAACGCGTTTCCACCTGTCTGAATGCTGCACTCAATCAGGACCAGAGCAAAACAGAAGATAATGGTGACCGTCAGAATGGAGGCGATGAGAGCGGGTGTCAGGCCCGGCTCGCCATAAACGGCCAGCAAAAGCGGAAAGCCCATATAGGCGGTGTTCGCATACCCAGCGCTCAAACCATCCACGGCTGCATCTGCCAGAGCAGCTTTCTGTTTCAGGCGGATAAGCACTGCCACGATGAAGATGGAAAAACAGCCGGTTGAATAGGCGAGGATAAAGCCCGGCAGCCAAATCTGTTCAATCGTCGAGGTCGCGATGACGTCAAACATCAGAGCGGGCAAAGCGAGATAGACCACAAATCGATTGATTTCCCGCAAAGCCGTTGGCCCGAGCGCGCCAAAACGGCGGGCCGCCCACCCTGCAAAGATCAGGGCGAAAATGGGAAGGACAATGAAGAGCGTGGAAAGCATAAGCGGTCAGACAGAATTGGGTATCTTATCTCTTCGCCATGCATGACATGTCAGCGCTCTGCAAGCGAGGGAGCAAAGTTCAACATGTTAAGGAGCAATTCTTCGCTGATACGGATGAAGTTTGCCGTCGCGCCCACGAAGTGCGGGGCCTTCAGGCGTATCGCGCAGGTCTGAGGTCGCTGCATTCGCCTTGGAAACGCCGCCCGGAATATCGATCACATAACGGGGGACAGCAAGGCCGGTCACGCGGTCGCGCAGCGCCTCATAGAGGGCTTGTCCGGCCTCAACGCTTAGGCGGAAGTGTGATGTGCCGGGCGCAAGGTCTGGATGATGCAGATAGTAAGGGCGAATACGTGCTTCGACGAGGCCTTGAAACAGGTCTGCGAGCGCCTCAACGCTGTCATTGACGTCTTTGAGAAGGACGCTTTGGGAAATGAGAACCAGACCGGCATCGGCCATAAGGTCGGCGGCGGCGATTGTCTCTTCTGAAAGCTCATCCAGATGATTGATATGGATGGAAACATAGACCGCGGCATCTCTTGTCTTGAGGGCATCCACGAAGGCGGGTGTCACACGTGCCGGATCTGCGACAGGCATACGGGTATGCCATCGAATGATCTTCAAATGTGGAATATCAGCCAGCGACTCGGTCAGTGCTTTGGCGCGACGTGCCGACAGCATGAACGGGTCGCCGCCGGTCAGAATGACTTCCTTCACTTCCGGATGCGCGCGTACGTAGTCGAGGGCGGCATTGAGGGCTTTGGGAGACAGCGCATCGCCAAGGTCGGGGCCAACCATTTCCCGCCGGAAGCAAAACCGGCAATAGACGGGGCAGACCGCAACGGGCTTTAAGAGGACCCGGTTTGGATAGCGGTGCACAATGCCCGGCACGGGTGAGTTTGCCTCATCGCCGATGGGATCGTTCAATTCTTCGGGCAGTCGTGTCAGCTCAGCTTCCGTCGGCAGGAACATGCGCGACAGAGGTGAACCCTCTGCCTGATCCTTCAACTGGTTCGCCAGAAAGGGTGTCACCGCGATGGCATAATGATCTGCGACGGGTTTAAGGCTCGCAGCCCGCTCAGCTGTGATCAGGCCAGCATTTGCCAATGCGGTTGGGGAATTGAGTGGGCGTGTCGGGCTCATAAAGTGAAGGGCGTCCACATGACGTGGTGTACGCTCGGCGCGCCAGTTGCCAGCATGACGAGCCGGTCAAAGCCCAGCGCAACGCCGCTCGCATTTGGCATGTGTTCCAGCGCGTTTAGAAAATCCTCATCGAGCGGATAACGCTCTCCATAGAGCTTTTCCTTCAAAACCATGTCTTCTTCGAAGCGGGCGCGCTGAACGACCGGATCTGTCAGCTCGTGAAAGCCATTGGCCAGTTCAACGCCGCAGGCATACAGCTCAAACCGGTCTGCATAGCGCGGGTCATCAGCGCAAGGTGCTGCCAGCGCCGCCTCGCAAATGGGATAGCGATAGAGAACAGTCAGGCGTCCATCGCCAAGGTGAGGCTCGATTTTTGAAACCAGAACGGCTGAGAAAATATCAGACCAGCTTGCATCCTTGGAAACCGGAACGCCTGCATCCGCAGCGACTTCGGCGAATAGTTTGCGCTCTGTCAGAAGCGATTGAAGATCAATCTCTGCATAGCGGAGGAATGCATCGTCCAGAGTGATAAATTCCACATCGGCGCGCGGGTCGCAGGTTTTACCCTTCCATTCAAATTGGCGGATTTTCGTGACGTCCTGTGCGGCACGGCAAAGTGCAATGGCATCCTCAACGACCGCGCGCAGACCAACGCCCGTGCGATACCATTCAAGCATTGTGAACTCCGGTGAGTGGAGTGGGCCCGTCTCGCGATTGCGATAGACGCGGGCAAAATCCACAATACGTTCTTCGCCCGCGGCGAGGAGTTTCTTGCACGCAAACTCAGGCGAGGTGTGGAGATAAAACGGATGGGTCTGGCCGTCTGCTGTACGGAATTCGGTCGCAAAAGCATGCAGATGGGTTTCGTTTCCGGGCGAGATCTGAAGCGCGCTGCACTCAACCGGCATGAAGTCTTCGCCGTCAAACCAGGCTTCCAGCGCGCGCTTAATGCGGTTGCGACCGGTCAGGAAAACGCGGCGATCTGCATGCCGTTCGGAATGCCACCAAGGATCGCCAGTCATCGTTATCGCCTCTGATATTGCTGAATCTTGCACGTGGAGCTTGGAAAACCGCGCGATCACGTCTAAGGCAAACCGAGATTTAGCTGCTCCAGTACGGAGCGCTGTACACTACCAGCCCCTTTATGGGCAACTCGGGAATACGACATGGCCGTAGAAGTCGCAGCGAATATTCGCAAAGGCAACATTATCGAACACACTGATGGACACCTGTATGTGGTCCTGAAGGCTGAATCCTTCCGTCCGGGTAAGGGCACGCCGACAACGACGATTGAAATGCGTCGTATCTCTGATGGTGTGAAAACAGTGATCACCACGAAAACTCAGGAAAAGCTGGAAAAGGCCTTCGTTGAGGAAGTGGATTTCACCTATCTGTATCAGGATGGCGAGAACTATGTGTTCATGCACCCTGAAACGTTTGAGCAGCTTTACGTTTCTGCTTCTATGGTTGGCGACGGCGCACCATTCCTTCAGGAAAACATGGTCTGCATTCTGCAAATCTTTAACGGCGACCCGGTGTCTGTCACTCTGCCGCCACGCGTGACGGTTGAGGTTGTTGAGACTGAGCCTGTTGTTAAAGGTCAGACCGCGTCTTCTTCCTATAAGCCAGCTATGACTGATGTTGGTGTGCGCGTTATGGTGCCTCCGCACATTGATGCGGGCACGCGTATTGTCGTAAACACAGAAGACAACAGCTATCTGGAACGCTCGAAAGACTAATCTTTCGCTGCTAATTTGCCTGTCTGGTGACCAGTTCATCAGACGGCAGATGATCTGACTTCGCCTTCCGCGCGAAACGTGCCTATTCTGAACTCAGGATAAGTCGATGTTTCGGGGAAGGCGTGTCCATTTTACTTTATTATTCGCCAGGTTCCGGGGCTCAGGTCCCGCACGTTCTGCTGGAAGAAGCAGTACTGGACTATGAGCTGCGTCGCTTGGATGCGCGTGAGCCACCCAGCGGCGAACAACCTTTGCTTCACAATATTCCGTCTCGTCGCGCACCTGCGCTGGTAGATGGAACAGAGGTCGTGTTTGAAACCGGCGCGATCATTCTCCACATTCTGGCTAAGCAGGAAGCGTCTTACATGATGCCGGCCTATGGCTCGCCCGATGGTTCGCGGTTCCTGCAATGGTTGTTCTATCTCATCACCACCCCGCAGCAGAGCCTGTTGGAATATTATACGCCGGAGCGCTGGGCGACGAGCGAAGAAGACCGGGAAAAGGTCCGCCATAATGGCATGGTGAAGCTGATCCATCAGTGTGACTTCATGGAATCCCATGTCGCACAAGGCAGTTTCATGCCCTTTGGTTTTACCGCGCTGGATATATATCTCACCATGCTGGCGCGCTGGACCGTCATCATGGAAATTCCAATGACCAGATGGGACAGGTTGGGGGCCATTATTGAAGCGACCCGAGAGCGCCCGTCATTTCAGAAGATGATGCGTATGCAGGAAATCGCCTGGCCTGAAACAGACTGAGGCTAGCCGAAATACCTGTTAGAAATCCGGGACTTGTCAACCCGAGCAAACGCGTTCAGTCTTATTTTGCGGGGGGCGTTCAGGAGCCCGGCATGACTAAAGGTCGCTGTTTTTGTGGATCTGTACAGTTCGAAGTTGAGGGTGCGCCGCTCTGGCGGGCCGTCTGTCACTGCGAGAGCTGTCGCCGCGCTACGTCTTCTCCTTTGACAGCCTTTGTCGGTTTCCCACGGGAAGCTGTAAAATGGTCAGGCGGTGTACCCGCTGAGTACCAACATAGCGAGCGCGCGACGCGGTTGTTTTGCCCGAAATGCGGATCACAGCTCGCCTATGTCAGCGCGTCTCGAACCGACCAGATCGATCTTTATACCGCCAGCCTTGAAGACCCTGATGCCTTTGCGCCAGAGAAGAGCGCCTTTGAGGAAGAGGCTCTGGCCTTTACCCGTCACCTTTCAGACCTTCCAGAGTGGAAATGAGTACGTCCAATGTCTGTTATTCTTGCCAATATCACGCTTCTCGTTCCGGATTATGATCAGGCCATCGCCTTTTATTGCGGTGTGCTCGGCTTCGACATGGTTGAAGACACTCAGATCGAAATGGATAAGCGCTGGGTGAGAGTAGCACCGCCCGGTGGTGATACGTGTCTCTTGCTAGCCAAAGCCACGAGTGATGAGCAGAAGGCTGCTATCGGGTATCAGACGGGTGGACGGGTGGCCTTTTTCCTTCATACCGACAATTTTGATCGCGAATATGAGGCGATTGAGGCCGCCGGATGCCAATTCACCGGCCCGGTGCGGAATGAAGAGTATGGTCGTGTGGTCGTGTTCCGCGACCCGTTTGGCAATCTGTGGGATCTCATTCAGCCAGAATAATGTATACACGTGTATACGGCTGACATATTCATCCGACAAATCCACTGAAAGACTGACCTGAACGCCGCGGACCGGGGCCGCAGGAGACCTATTGCAATGACCACTTCACCTGCATCACGCGCAGTCATATGCGCGCTTCTGCTTGTCGGATCGCTTTGTGCGTTTCTGGCGACAGATCTCGTCCTGCCTGCGATTCCTGATCTGCCGGGCATTCTGGGTGGTGACTTTGAAGAAGGTCAGTTCGTTCTGGCGAGTTTCATCGCGGGCGGTGCGCTGGGCCTCTATGTGTTTGGCGCGATCAGCTGGCGGTTTGATCGCAAGAAACTGCTCATGGTCTCGCTCTTCCTGTTTGCGCTGGTCTCACTGGCCTGCACGCAGGTGACTGGCATCTGGCAGCTGATTGTGCTGCGCTTCTTTCAGGGCTTTCTCTCTATGGTGCCTGCCGTTATCGGGCCGGGTATTTTGCGTCAGATGTTCTCTGAAACAGGCGCGACCCGGGCGATTGGTGTTCTGGGAAGCCTTGAGGCGCTGGCACCGGCTCTGGGACCGATTGCGGGGTCCGGCCTGTTGGCCATAGGTGGATGGACGCTGTCCTTTACGCTTTTGGGTGTGATTTCGCTTTTGCTCGTCGGCGCACTTCTGGTACTGTCAGGCTGGGTTCACCGCACTGAGCGGACGGAGCCAAAGGGAAGCTATCTCTCACTGCTCAAGTCACCGGTCTATATGCGTTATGCGCTGTCTCAGGCGTTCTGTGTGGGCGGGCTCATCATGTTTGTGATGTCCGCGCCGGTTATGCTGGAGCAAGGTCTGGGCGGTAGCCTTCACGATTTCATTGCCATGCAGGTCTGTGGCGTGACGACCTTCATCATTGCCTCGAATTCTGCAGGCTGGCTGATTGACCGTTTCGGTGCGGAACGCCTGATCTGGTTCGGTACGCTGGTCAGCGCGATCAGTCCGCTTGGCATGGTGCTCTATGCTTTGAGCGGTTTTGCAGAACCAATCGGTGTGATTCTTCTCTTCATTCCGCTCAATATGGGGCTTGGTTTTCGGGGGCCTCCGGGCTTTTTGCGGGCCGTCATTTCGGCTGATGGTCAGGATGACCGGGCTTCATCTCTGGTGGTGCTCACCATCTTCGCGGTGGCGTCCGGCGGGACGGCTTTGCTGGCGCCTGTGATTGAACAGGGATTGCTCAGTGTGGCCGTTATGGCGCTCCTGATTGAGGGGCTCGCGCTCTTATGTCTATGGCGTCTGCCAGCATTGAAAGACTGACACTTTCCAAAAGCCTCTGGCCGTGCCAAACCGCGCGCCATGTTGACGATTACAGACCTTCAGTTCGCCTTTGGCACCCGCACGCTCTTTGAGGGCGCATCAGCTCAGCTGGCCAAAGGCTGGAAGGTAGGGCTGATCGGCCGTAATGGCACGGGTAAGTCCACGTTGTTACGCCTCATCCGTGAGGCGCATACGACTAAGGAAAAAGACACAGCCATCCGCTTCAATGAGGGGGCTACTCTGGGCTGGGTTGCGCAGGAAGTTGCCGCGACCGATGAGACCATCCTCGACGTGGTTCTGAAAGCCGATGCGGAACGTCATGCGCTGATGGAAGAAAGCGAAACGGCAACCGATCCGGACCGGATTGGTTATATCCATGAGCGCCTTCTGGACATTGACGCATGGTCGGGTGAGGCGCGCGCAAGCGAAGTCCTGATGGGGCTGGGCTTTACGCCGGAAGACCTTTATCGGCCAACGCGTGAATTCTCCGGCGGCTGGCGCATGCGTGCGGCCATTGCCGGCGTTCTGTTCGCTCAGCCTGATGTGTTGATGCTGGACGAGCCGACCAACTATCTGGACCTTGAAGGTGCCGCCTGGTTGGAAGGTTATCTGCGAAGCTATCCAAACACCGTGCTATTGGTGAGCCACGACCGTGAAATGCTGAATGCGTGTGTCACGCATACGCTGGCGGTGGAGTTCAAGAATCTGACGCTCACCACGGGCGGCTATGACGACTATCTGAAAATGCGCGCAATCAAGCTCGCTCAACTGGAGTCGATGAAGAAGAAGCAGGACGCAGAGCGCGCCCATTTGCAAAGCTTTGTGGACCGTTTCCGCGCGAAAGCTTCTAAGGCAACGCAGGCCCAGTCTCGCATTAAAATGATCGAGAAGATGAAAGACATCGCTATTCCGGTGTCAGAGCGGACGACGCCATTTCATTTTTCTGCGCCAGAGTCTCAGCTCGCGCCGCCTTTGCTTGAACTACGCGGAGCGGACCTTGGATATGGCGAACAGGCCATAATTCTGCGTGATGTGAACCTGAGAGTGGACCCGGAAGACCGGATCGCAATCGTTGGCACAAATGGTCAGGGCAAGACGACGCTGGTGAAATCCATCGCCAAAAAGCTCGAGCTGATGGCGGGGCAGTGCATTGCGCCGGGCTCTATCAAGATCGGCTATTTCAGTCAGGACCAGATGGATGAGCTCGTGCCGGGTGATACCGTGTATGACCACGTTCTGCGCGCCATGCCGAAAGGCACTTTGCCGGGTAAGGCGAGGGGCAAGGCGGCTCAACTGGGCTTCTCTGTTGAGAAGGTTGAAACCAAAGTTGAGAAACTTTCCGGTGGCGAGAAAGTGCGTCTGCTCATGGGCCTTATGTCCATGGAAGAGCCGCATATTCTGATCCTCGACGAGCCGACCTCTCACCTTGATATCGATAGCCGGGAGGCGCTCATTTATGCGTTGAATGATTATCGCGGCGCTGTTCTGCTCATCACCCACGATGTCTATCTGGCCGAAGGGACAGCCGATGAACTATGGCTCGTCAAAGACGGCAAAGCCAATGTCTATGGCGGTAATCTGGACGACTATAAGCAGTTGGTGATGTCGGCTGACCGGGGGGCTGCAAAGGAAAAGACTAAGCCAGCAGAGGTGGTCGTCGCGGCGCCCGCGCCAAAGGTCGATAAGTCGGCGAACCGCCAGAAGGCTGCTGAGGCTCGCAAGGCTGCAGCTCCGCTCAAAAAGGCTGCCGATACCGCTGAAAAGCGCCTTGAAAAAGCAAATAAGCGCATCGCTGAAATTGATGCTGAACTCATCAAGCCCGGCCTTTCATCTGACCAGATGCAGACTTTGATGAAGTCGCGCGGCGAAGAAGTCGCGGCGGCGGAAACGGCTGAAATGGAATGGCTTGAAGCATTAGAAGCCTATGAGCAGGCGGTCAGCGAAGATTAAGCGCTAATCCCCTGTTCTGAGGACGCGGAAAGGTGAATTCTGTCTACTCTGCTGGGCATGATGGATTCGCTTACATACAAACCCTCCAGCCTTTCGTCTGAGATCACAGCTGAGCTGGATGATGCTGGTCTTACTTTAACAGGGAATGGCTCTTCAAAGCGGATTGAGTGGGCGTCTTTGAAGTCGGCCCGCTATTGGACCATGCGAATGCAGGCCATGCATTTTGAGGGACTGCAGCTGATTAGCGACGACGATCAAAAGGTCGAGCTCAATCTGAATACACCTTTAGGCAGCGTCGGGCAGGATAGTCGCCAGCTTCAGTTTCTTACATTTCTTGAGAACATTCTGGCGTCGCTAGAAAGCCAGCGCCCTGACATGCGCATCGCCTACGGCCAACCATCGCGCAATCGCTGGATCTATTTCATTCTGGGTCTTGCGTGTCTGATCTTCACTGTGGGGATGGCCGTGGCGCTCCTCGCCGACAGAGGTAATGACCTTGAAGAGGTGATGCTGCCGCTCGGACTGATGGGGCTATTCGGTGCCTTTCTGAGCTGGAGCTTCAGGCCCACCAAACCGCCAGTCACGCTGTCCATTCCAATCATGAAGGGTGTCATGGCGCGGTATCAGCCGGGTGAGCCTCAGAGCTGAAATTTGAAGCCTTCATGCGATTTGGCAAAGCCATAACGTTCATAGAAGCGGTGGGCATCGAGCCTTAGTTTGTTGCTGGTTAGCTGGATGAGGCCACATCCGCGCGACTTGGCGATTTCAACCGCTTTATCCAGCATTTGCCCGCCTAAACCCAGGCCGCGATAATCCGGGTTTACGTGGACGCTTTCCATTTCCATCCGCCATTGGCCACCTTTCACCAAGGTTGGAATAAAGATGAGCTGCATGGTGCAGACCACGCCTTTTTCCGGGAATTCGCCTACGTAAAGCATTTGATTATTGTCTGCTTCAATGGCGTCAAAGGCCGCGCGATAAGCGGCCTCCGGCGCGTTCTCTACCCGGACTTCATCACCCGGCGCGCCTTTGACAATCAGGTCCAGAATGGCGGGTACATCCTCAAACCGTGCAGGCCTGAGGATGAGCTCTTCGGGAAGGCTATTCATCATCGGAAACGTCGATTGTCGCGATCAGATATTCAGACTGGTTCATGTCTGTGAATTCCAATTCTACACGTTCCATGCTTTCGCCAGGCTGCCCGTAATTTCTCCAGATTTCAGCCTGAATTGCGACCGCGCCATTCGGGTTTACAACATCAGTTGAGAAGTAATCCATGCGCACCTCATAAGTGCCCGGCATGGCGTTGCGCAGCAGGTATTCTTCCGGGCCGTATCCATCCGTCATGTCGTTGGAAAGGCGACCGCCAATCCGGGATAGCGGATTAGAGTATTTGACGGTCTCACCGGTTGGCTCAGTCACCCAGAGGTCCATATCCACTTCATCGACATTCCACGATACGACAATGCGCAGATCGACAGGCATAGGCGTTAGAAGCGTGTCGGAGGCGAGCTCGGCTTCACCGCCAACGGCTTCCAGTCGTTCCAGAATGCGATTGGCTTCGACGGTGGCAATGGCTTCAATGCCGTCATATGCGCCTGACCATGGCGTTGAGATAACATGGTTGAGGTGCTCAATGGCTTCTGCCAGTCGCGCGCGCTTTTCAGAAGATGTGAGGCCCGGCAGTTCAGTGCTCTGGTACAGAGCAAGGGCCAGATCGCGCCATGGCTGTGGACGGTTCGGGTCAATCGTCAGGACCTCCCGGAACAGATCAATCGCGCGGTCGCTATCGCCATAGCGTAGCAAACGGTAAGCGACGGCTGTTAGCGTGTCTGCATTGCGGGTCGGCAGTTCCAGCGCCGTCAGCACCACATTCGCAGCGCGTGCAGAATCTCCGCAGCGCTCGAACAGGTCTGCCATTTCAAGGAAATAGCTTGGCAGGACGCCATATTCGCGGCGCTCGCTCATATAGACATCTTCCAGAACAGGCGCGCAGAAGTCGCCGGCTTCGGCAAGATAGGGCCGATCAGGCGTCCATGGCTGAACGTTCAGTGCAATCGTCTCGGGTGCTTGAGAAGCTGTGACATTGAGGCTCTCGCCTGTGGCCATCTCCGCATGTGGTGCCGGCGCGGGGGTGATGCGCTGCATGTTCATCGTCGGCGGAGTGGTTGGCATCGCGTCTTCCGGCGGCGGCGGAGGTGGTGGTGGCGGAGGAGGAGGTGGAGGTGGAGGCGGAATGTCCGACATCCATGCCTCATCAATAGAGCCTGTTTCTCCCTCGACATAATCTGATGGCGTGTCGTCTGCAGAGGTCAGGCTGAAGTCGCGCTCATACCAGCTCAGCTGTCTTGCCCAGAGTGAGGATACGCGCTCCAGGCGGTCTCTTTGTTCGCGGGCGAGCATTTGTTCGCGCGACGTCATCAGTTCCGCATAACGGTCCTGTTCGTCTTTGGTGAAACTGTCTTCCGGCAGAGCAATGCCGTTTTCGACATAATCTGAAATCGTTTCCAGAACGAGCAGTGAAGTCTCATCGGTCACCACTGAGTACGTGCGTGAGAGGTCGACAAGTTCGTCCCGGCTTGCGCCGAGCGCCCGCTCAGATGCAATGCGTTCACGCGCCCAGCTTGCGCCCGCCCCATCATTGCGAGGTGCTCGTGAAGGATTGAGCGCGCCAGCCAGATTGGCCGACCCAACGCCGACAGAGAAACTGCGCGCGCTGGGTGAGATGGGTACGAAGAGGCGGAACCTGTCGCCATCGTCCACCCATTCAGCATCCGCCAGCACATTGCGACCATCAACCATGACCTGCCTAGGCGACAGAACAGATTGAGACAGGCGGCGTTCGGCTGTCTGGAAGTTTAACTCGGTAAGGTCCAGATAGTGCCCGCCGCCACGCTCTGCGATCATTTCCAGCGCTGCATCATCGGCATCTTCAGCGGCTGAAATCACATGCAGCTGGCAGGGCAGGCGATGGGTTGGCAAATCACCCAGAGTGACCCGGCCATCGGTCACCAGAAAACAGATGTCGGCACGAGACCGGTCGGCTTCTGCTGCAAAAATAGCGGCGAGATCTGTCGGGCCATCAAAGTCGAGGTCTTCAACGAAATAGCGGAGTTCTTCTGGTTCCGGTCGCATATCGATGCGCCCACGGTCGGTAATGCCGCGCGAAAACGGAATCAGCTCCAGAGCGTAAGGACGAACCTCGAAGAATAGTTGTGTGAGAAAGTCGAGCGGAACGTCGCTGGAGGCTTCGTGCGAATAAGAGACATCCCAAAGAATGCGTACAGATTCTGGCGTGAAGCGGGGGCCGGCTTCTGAGGGAATATTGACGCTCAGAAATGGGCGGCCGCTGGAATGTCGGCTGACAGAATATCGCTCCGGGCTTTCAGGCGTGATGGCCAGCGTGCCGTTGAGAGGTACACCTTCTGCATGCAGCACGGCGCTATCAATGCTGGCATCCCATTCAGCTGCATGCGCGCCTGGCATCTGGACATCTGCCAGCGTGATATCGCCGGTCACCTCAATATTCAGTATATTCGGAGAGACACCCGATTCCAGTGGAAGAATATAAGGCTCGTCCGGGCTGACCGGTGTGATGAAGGTGACTGAAATCTGTCGTGTCTGATCTGGCAGGATTGGGAAGACCCGCGTTTCGAACGCGTTTGTACGGCTGACTTCAGCTAGGCCCGGGTCCACGCCACGCCGGATCCGCTCATTGAAGGCGCGTTCTGCCTGCAGCTTTTCAACTATGACGCCGTCACGAAGCGTGCCGTTTATATCCAGCCCATAGCCGACGAGCATAGAACCAGCGGGCATGTCGAAGGTGAAATTGCCTTCAAGCGTCTGATTGGTCGGGTTTCTGAATTCGGCAATTGCGGTGGTTTCGGCAAAGCCGTCATTCACGTGCACAGAGATGTCGAGCGACTTTAAAAGCAGCTCATTTGTTTCCTGGCGCCCATCTGTCGTGAAATAGCTGACAGAGCTAAGCTCCGGATTAGACTGCGCAAAACCTGCGCTGGCACCGAGTGCCAGAAGTGATACGCTTAGAAACGACCCGATCAGAGTGTGTCGAGACATGAGTGCCGCTCTCCCGAAATTTATTCACTCTTTGTAGGGCCTTCAATCCGGGCGGATATGAGGCATTACAAAGGCTTATGCAGATGCTGCATGAAACCGGGGGGCGGATCAATCTGTATTGGAAAAGGGCAGTGAAGGCGCTGAGGCGCGCCTGTCAGAGCCTATTTTGTATTGGAAGAGCTGGAATCTTCGACAAGAGACAGCGGAACAGCTGTCGTGCGTTTAGAGACGCGAACAATAATGCGGGACTGCACATCGGAGACGAGGCCGAGTGACAGAAGTTTGTCGCGCAGGAAGTCATCATAGGCATGCATGTCGAGTGTCAGCACGCGGATAATATAGTCGACTGCGCCGGTGACGGTCATGCATTCGACGACTTCCGGCCAGCCATCGACGGCTTGCTCGAACAGTTCAAGGTTCTCACGGTTTGGAAGCTGCAGCTTTACAGACGCAACCACTTCAAAGTTCAGGCCCAGCGCATTGCGGTCCAGAACGGTGACACGGCGCTGAATAACGCCTTGTTCTTCCATGCGCTTGATACGGCGCCAGCATGGAGAAGATGACAGGCCAACCTTGTCAGCAATATCTGCGACGGAAAGGCTCGCATCATTCTGGACTAGCTCCAGAATGTTTTTGTCAATTTGGTCCAGTTCGACAGATAACATTTTTCCCTCGTCGTATAAAAATGTTCGCCTTCGTTGCCTTTAATGCGATTAATCCGGCGTAATTTGCAAGTCTCTTTCCCAATTGGGCTATAAACAGAAAGAACCTTCCAATGGCAAGGGGTGATTTTAAGCAAGTCTGAATGATCTGAGTGCAGATTATTTTCTGAAATATCAGTCAGGCCGGTTTCTCAGGAAATACGGCGTAGAATCAGATGGGCTGCAGGGCTTATCGGCCTGCGTTTTTGTTAAACTCTGTCCGTCAGGCGAGGCCGATTTGAAAAGAGACGAAATTGCCCGCGAAAACTTGTGATTCAGCGCTTGTGTCATCGAAAGAGCCCGCGTATATAGCGCGGCTCATTGAACGGTTTGGTTCGGTAGCTCAGCTGGTTAGAGCGCGCGACTCATAATCGCGAGGTCGGGAGTTCAAGTCTCCCCCGAACCACCATTTTCCTTCAAATACTATAGACCGTCTTCTCAATGCTCGTTGAGAATCACCCAGGCGGAATATCCTCCAGCCCAGATCAGGGATGCGATGAACGCCCATAACCAATAGAGGCTGTTGGGGATGTGGCGGTATTTGCCCCCAAATGGTGGTTTCATGCGAACGCCCCGCCAGCGCCCGGCCAGTATCATTTTCGACAGGCGCCATAGCAGAAACAGGATAGCAAGCGGCAGAAAGGCGAGCCCGAATTCATCGCCATTGAGGGCGTAGCGCACGCGGCTTAATCCTCGGTCTCTTCGGCGTCGATGTCTTCGGCCCAGTCATGGCTGTCTTCTTCGAGTAGCTCTGCAAGGCCTGACTCCAGATCGTCGGCTGTAAGATAGGGGCCGCACCGGTTTCCGGCTTCGCCATGCAGCCATACGCCTGCGCAGGCGGCTTCGAAGGCGGGCATGCCTTGCGCCAACAGGCCAGTTATGATCCCGGTGAGCACATCACCTGATCCAGCGGTCGAAAGCCATGGCGGGGCATTCGAATTGATGGCAATGCGTCCATCGGGCGCCGCGATGACCGTATCGGACCCTTTCAATACGACGACAGAAGTTGAACGTTCGGCTGCGCTTTTGGCGATTTCCATTTTATCTGCATCTGCGGGCAGCGGGCCGAAAATTCGTTTGAATTCACCTTCATGCGGCGTCAGCACACTCATCCTGTCGCGGGATTTAAGCTGCTCGAACAGCACCTCCGGCGAATCGGCGAACAGGGTGAACACATCCGCGTCGAGTGTCAGTGCAGCCGATGTTGCCAATACGGCATCAAGCTTGGCACGGGCGGATTGATCGGTGCCGAGGCCGGGGCCTGCGCCAATCGCAGTGATGCGCAGATCTGAGAGAATGTCGCTTAGCTCATCCAGCGTGTCGGCCGGCTTCAGCATGACCGCCGTCAGGTGCGCAGCATGCACGCGAAGAGCCGTGCGGTCGCCTGTGACGGAAACCAGCCCGGCACCTGCGCGCAGGGCAGCGGTCGCACTTAGCCGTGACGCGCCGGTTGAAAACTCACCGCCAGACAAAATGACGGCATGGCCGCGCGTATATTTGTTGCTGTCGGGCGTGTAGCCGGGCCAGACGGCCTGCCAGAGGCCGGTGGCATTCTCAAAGGTCGTAACGGATAGCGTTTCCAGAAATTTGTCCGCAATGCCTATGTCGGCAATGGTGATCTGCCCGCAATGACCTTTGCCGGGGTTCAGAACATGTCCCGGCTTTTGCCGGAAAAAGGTCACTGTTTCTTCGGCCAGAATGCCGACGCCGCAAACCTTGCCAGACGCGCCGCTTATGCCACTGGGAAGGTCGATGGAAAGTACGGGTGTTCCGGACTCGTTGATCTCGTTGATGATGGCGGCTGTCTCGCCTTCAATGTCCCGGGCGAGCCCTGCGCCGAACAGCGCATCGACGACAAGTTCGGCGGCGTCTGGCTCCATTTCTGAAATGGGAAAGGTTTCCCCACGCCATTGGCGAAAGGCAAACCCGCCATCGCCTGGAAGCTGTTCCGGGTCACCAAGTGCAAACACGCGTACAGAGCGACCGGCCTGCCTCAGCAATTCGGCGACGATATAGCCATCGCCTCCGTTATTGCCCGGGCCACAAAAGATATGGATCAGTTCAACATCTGGAAATGCAGCGATCAGGCGGTCAAAGACGGCACGGCCCGCATTCTTCATCAGCTCAAATCCGGGCACACCATTGTCTATCGCCATCAGATCCATGAGATGCATCTGGTCGGGCGAAAGAAGGGCGCTGTGCAGCGGAGAGTGTCTGTCCATGGCCATGAGCCTATTGCGGATCAGTGCGCTGACAAGGGCTCAATTGAAGAGGGCTGTGGATTTGTTCCGATCGTTTCAGAGTGCGCGGACCCAGAATGTCATAGGCTTTCGGCTTTCGGTTGCCGCGCCGACATCTTTCCAGCTGAATGAACAGACGAGATCGTCGCGTTTTTCATATCCGCGTCCCTGCCAGAATGCATCTAATGGGCGGTAGTCGGCAGGCTTTGCAGGATGAGATGCAGGGCGCTGAACCGCGCAAAAGGCTGTCATGTCCGCGCCCCAGTCGCGCGCCGCCGCTTCGCGCAGGTCGAAAAAGGCGTGTCCAACGCCAAGGCCGCGATATTCAGGCAGGAGAATGGATTCGCCGAAATAGAAGATTTTTTCAGTCTTCATGTCTGCGGCTTCGAACGGGGCGCGAAAGTCGCCATGAGCGGAGCTGAACGGTTCTGCCGTGGTCGCGCCGACGATTTCGTCATTCTCGCGGGCTATGCCGATAACAGCGTGAGGGGAGGATGCAAAATGACCGAGATATTTCTCTTCTTCTTCCATCGTGCCGTCATAGAGGTATGGCCATTCACGGAAGACTGCGATGCGCAAGCGCGCAATGTCTTCAAGGAAGGGGCGGATCTGATCTGGACCTCGAAGAGTGATAACCTGCACGCCTAAACTCCTGCTGCATTCTGCGCGCTTTGCTAACGCGTCAAAACGTCGAATGGAAGAGCTGTAAGCGCGGAGCTAGACCGTCTGGGTCGTAATTGAAAGGACGCCTCATGACACTGCTTCGCCATATCGGGCTTGCGCTCATCCTGTCCTTTGGACTGTCCGTTCTTTTTTATCTGGGGCTCGGTGCTTTTAATGCCACCGGTTTCTGGCTGGCGTCATTGGGGTGTGCGTTTTTAGGCGTGGTATTCGGGCTGGTCTTCTTCCGGAAGCTCGCAATGACCGGCATTGCTACTGTTTTGGTCCGCGTGATGGTTTTCATCATCATGACAATTGGAAATGGTCCGCCTCCTGTCAGCTGACCCATGATGGCCTGATGCTGGTATTTCAGGTTTCGATCAATAATTTGCTCATCATGGGAATGCCTTTAAGGTCGGGAACCGGTCCATATATTCCGGGGCCGACTTTAGGTTGATTTTTTCTACGGCTCGCTTCAGTATTTAAGCGGCTATTGTTTACAGGCGGCATAATGACAATTGGGGAGGATGGGGGCGCTCCGTCGGAGGAGCCGAACCAAAACGAGGATGCGGGGACAGCGTTTTCTTCTTCTGGAGACGGAGAAAACGGCGCAACCTTAGGTAAACTGGATCCCAGCTTTTATCTTGTTGGTGTGGGTGCTTCAGCTGGCGGGCTGGATGCCATCAAATCGCTATTGTCTGAAATTCCAGATGATTGGCCGCATTCGCTCGTTATCGTGCAGCACCTTGCGCCTGATTATAAGTCCCTCATGCGTGAGCTCTTGCAAAGAGAGACGCCTCTTAAGGTGAAAGAGGTGGAGCAGGGTATGGAGGTCGAGCCCCGCCATATCTATCTGATTCCGCCAAAATCGAACATCATCATTCAGGGCACGTCGGCCAATGCGATGACTGCGGTGCAGGACGTTGAAGAACGTTCGGATGCGCCGATGAAGTTTGAGCTGCTAAGTCAGCCTTTGCGCCATCAGTTGAACCTTCCAATTGACCTCTTCTTCCATTCGCTCGCAGAAGCGGTGGGTGACCGGGCTGTTGCGATTATTCTTTCTGGTGCCGGGTCAGACGGTAGCCGTGGTCTGATGACCGTGAAAGATGTGGGTGGCTTCGTTCTGGCGCAGCAGCCTGAAACGGCTGAGTTTACTGGCATGCCGACTGCGGCCATTCAGTCTGGCGGGGTCGACCTGATCGCTCCGGCCGCGGAATTGGCTGGCGAACTAAACCGCTATTTCAAAGCCCGATCCGGCCATATTGATCTCGACGATATTTTCTCATCTGAGGTTGATGAGGACCTGATCAACTCGATCCTCTCAACCGTCTCCAAGCATACTCAGGTGAATTACACCTGCTATAAGATGCCAACACTCAGGCGTCGTATTGCGCGGCGTATGGTGCTTGGCGAGCATGATGGCCTTCAACCATATCTGGACCGCCTGCAAGCCGACCCGGATGAATGTCTGAAACTCGGTCGGGAGTTTCTTGTCGGGGTTACCAGCTTTTTCCGTGACATGCCTGCCTGGGACGCGCTCCGGGAAAAGGCGTTTGGGCGATTATTTGCGTCAGGACCCGAAGATCAACCTCTCAAGGTCTGGAGCGTCGGGTGTAGTACAGGTGAGGAAGCCTACACGATCGCCTGCATGCTCGACATGTATCGGGAAACGCGCGGTATCAAGCGTGATTTTCGCGTGTTTGCCACAGATTTGAACGCGGCCTCAATCGAGTTTGCGCGCCATGCTATTTACCCGTCCTCTGTGTTGGCGGATGTGCCCGCAGAGTTTCGTGGACGTATGTTTCGCTTCATGTCGGAAGGTGTGAGCGTTAGTCCTGAAATCCGGAAACGGGTGATTGTGGCGCCGCATGATGCGACACAGCATCCGCCCTATATCGGCACAGACCTGATCATCTGCCGAAACACGTTGATTTACTTGTCGACGTCTGAGCAGAACCGTCTGGTCGACAATTTTTCATATTCGCTGAATGAAGGTGGTGTTCTGTTTCTCGGGTTGAGTGAGTCAGCCGACCGCGGAACGGTCCATTTCTCCACATTGAATAAGCGCTTCCGGATTTACGTGAACGACTTCCCGCAACGTCGCCCGACGGCCAGCGCGGTACGAAGCGGCAAGTATTTTGTCCCAATGGCAGGTGGCGAAGGCCGGGGGGGCTCCACAGGTGCGGTCTCGCGTGCAAGTCAGGATCTGAAAGACCTGTCATTTGTGGACCAGATCCTGCGGGTATCAAGCACTTGTGCAATTGTGGTGGATGCAAACAATCGCGTCATCAAAACAGTGGGCGAGTATCGCAGGGTTCTGAACCTGCCTGATTCCGGATTTTCAGATAATCTGTCAGAGCTGCTGCCTCACCCGTTGAATACGGTCGTCAATCAGGGTTTGCGCAGCAATGCAGCGACCAACGGAGATGGCTGGCACACTAAAATTCCGTTTGAAATCGACAATGAGAGCCTGTCTCTGAATATCCATATCAGGGCCATGGGAAATTCCATGGGGGCGCATGCGCAGAGTATTATTGCGATCCGTTTCGAGCCGCTTTCTTTCTCTTCCGGTGATGAGGCCGGCTACTCAGAACATGAGAAATCGAGTGAACGGGAAGGAAAGCTGGAAGCCGAACTGCGCATTACGCGCCAGGCATTGGAAACCAGTATTTCAGAGTTGGCGGATTCCAACGAGGAGCTTCAGACGACCAATGAAGAACTCATGGCCACCAATGAAGAGCTTCAGGCCACGAACGAAGAGATGCAGAGCGTCAATGAAGAGCTCTATGCCATCAACGCTGAGTTCACAGAGAAAATTAACGAGCTGGAAGCGGCGAATGCCGACATCGATAACCTGTTGGCAAACGCTTCCGTGCACGCCGTGTTTGTGGACGCCCGGATGTGCGTTCGTCGCTTCAGCGAGCACAGCAACACACTATTCGCGCTGACGCCGAATGATGTTGGCCGTCCGCTCAGGCACTTCTCATCGCGCCTGAAATCATCTGATCACAGCAAACTGCTGGATGCGATCGATGCCAGTATCGGATGGACGTATGATGCTCAACAGGTTGGTATTGATCGCCCCGCGCCGCGGCCAGGAAATCAGTTCCAATGCGAAGACATAGCAGGCAATTTCTATATCGCTCGTATCGATGCCTATGGCGATGCCAGCGGACGTGCGCGTGGTGTGATGGTGAGCTTTGTCGATGTGACGGAGCAGAAACACCTGCGGGATGAGCTTGAAGACAATAACCAGGTTCTTGAGGGCGTTCTTGAAGCGCAGATGGCGGGGTATTGGGATTGGAATATTCCAGACAATACCGAGTATCTGAGCCCGGCCTTCAAAAAGATGTTCGGTTATGAAGATCATGAAGTCGAGAATACGCCGGAAGCCTGGCAGGAGCTCATCCATCCGGAAGATCTTCCGGGCGTTCTTGAGACCTTTGATGCGCATGTGAAATCACATGGTGAAATCCCTTATGATAATGAGGTGCGCTATCGCCATAAGGACGGATCCATCGTTTGGGTATGGTGCAGAGGCGCCGTGGTTGAATGGACGGAAGAGGGTGACCCGGTTCGCATGGTGGGATGCCATGTCGATATTACATCGCTGAAAGAGCGCGAGGAGCAGGTGAAAAAGGATGCGGAAGAAATTCGCCGCTTCACCTTTATTGCGGCGCACGATCTGCGCGAACCGCTCACGACCAACGACAATTATATCAACATGCTGAATGACCATCTGTCTGAACAGGCGGATGAGTTCACCACAAGGATGATGGACACCATCCGTCAGGGTAATCAGCGCATGCGCAAGCTGATCATTGGTATTCTGGAATTCGGAAGCCTGTTTAATGATCAGCAGGAATTCGGGGCTGTTGAACTGAAAAGCGTGTTCACAGAAGCCGAGCGTATGCTCGAGAACAAGTTCAAGGAGAATGGCGCCTAGCTTACGCTGACGCCACTTCCCACTGTAAGGGGCAAGCCGGGCCTCCTGACGCAGGTTGCTTTAAATCTGTCGTCTAATTCACTGAAATATCGCGATCCGGAAAAGCCTCCGCGTATTGTCGTGACGGCGAAAGAAACTGCGACTGAGCATATCATTTCCATTTCCGATAACGGGATTGGGATTGGCGGCCAGTATCGCGAAAAGGTCTTTGAGATGTTCTCGCGGCTGCATGCCATGCATGAATATGACGGCATCGGACTGGGGTTGGCGGCCTGTCGCAGGATTCTGCTGCTGCATGGCGGGCGCATCTGGATAGACGATCAGGATGAGCCGGGAACGCTGTTCAAAATTGCTTTGAAAAAATAACGAGGGGAGGGATGCGCAATGCAGAAATTCGGGACTGTCATGCTCATTGATGACAATGCCAATGACAATTTTCTGCATGCGTGCGTTCTCCGACAGGCTGACGCTGCAAACGAGATTCTGGAGTTCATTTATGCAGATGATGCTCTGGCTTATTTGAAAAATGCCGGCCGGTCTCAGATCGATGCTATTTTCCTGGACATCAATATGCCGCGCATGAATGGCTGGGAGTTTCTGGATGCCTATGGCGAGTTGTATGAGGAGCTTCGCAAGGGAACTCTGCTGGTCATGGTGTCCGGCACGATTGATCCGGAAGATGTGCGACGGGCAGAGGCGCATCCGCTTATAGACACATTCGTGTCTAAGCCGATCACGACTGCCGCACTGGAACAGCTCGCCTTGGAGTTTACGCCGCGCTAGCGGTTGCCGGGCTTGTTTGCTTGCTCACCCGTTGGATCGCTTTTGCGACGCCGCCCACGGAGAATGGCTTGACCAGAAAATGGTCTGCCCCCTGTTTCACGGCCAGTTCAACCTTGTCCAGAGTGTTGATTGACGTGAGAAGAATAATCTTGGTTTCCTTCGGCAGACTGACTTTCCACTTCGCACGGTTTGCACCAGATCAAGACCCGAAACAGGGGCCATCAACCAGTCTGTAATGATCAGATCAGGTTTCAGAAGCGGCGCCTTCAGTAGAAGCTTTTCGCCATTCTCGTAAACCTCAAACGCTTCAAGTTCGAGATCGCTCAGAATGTTGCGCATGAGCGCTCGTATGGTGGAATCGTCATCTGCAAATGCGACGCGCCGTAATGAAAAGTCCTCTGGCTTTGCCGTTGTGGGCTTTGCATTGGCGTTCTCAGCGGTCGCAGAGTCGCGACGCTGGGCCGTTTGAAGAAACTGAGACTGCTCCGGTCGAATATGAGAGGCAAGCCGCGCCAGAGATTCCATTTGCTGCGCGATGTTGACGTAGAAGCGTCCATTAGCCTGCTCTGTAGAGGCAATTTTTTCGGCCAATACATTGGAGAGTTCGCGCATGGATTCACCCAGAAACGGATAGCCCATGCACAGCGCACTTCCGCCCATTCGGTGAAGTTCGGCGTAGAGAGCTTTCAGTGCATTCAGACTGTCGAGCTGATCCTTTGATGCGCGTTCCATGAGATTGGTAACGCTGCGCATCTCGTCGGGCAGTTTCACACAGTAATCGCCGACAATTGTCGACGCTTTGTTCTCTTCTGAGGGCATTGGGTTCCTTTCTGGAAGACATAGCGCTTTTTGCGCCGGTCTATGCGCCCATTTTCAATGGCGCTCGCGCAGACCAGAGAGATTTGAGTTGATCTCCCAGATGGAAGGCGTCGAACGGCTTGACGATTACGCTGAGTGCGCCTTCGTCCATGTATTTCTGCTGTTCGTGCGTCTGAGCCTTTGCGGTCATAAAGATAACCGGTGTGCTCGAGCCATGAGCTTCGCGAATGGCATGAAGGGTCTCAACGCCATCCATATCAGGCAGCATGACTTCGAACAGCAGGAGATCCGGCTGGAAACGCGCGTAATTCTCTATGGCGGCGCCACCAGAAGCGCAGTGAAGGACGTTCAGCCCGGAGATGTCGACCATCGCCATCTGTGCGATTTCGGCGATGTTCGGATCATCCTCAAGATAGAGGACCCTTTGTAAATCAGCTCCCATAATGCATTCCTTTCCTTATGATGCGACCTGCAGGGGCTGGTCGAGTTCAGCACTCTCCGGCAGGTCGAAATAGAATGTCGTTCCTTTATCGATTTCTGTTTCGAAAGCGATTTTACCACCAAATGCTTCAATAATCGTTTTCGTGATGTTCAGGCCAAGGCCAGTGCCTTGTGTTTTGCGCTGATTAGACCCGTCCGCCTGCGCAAACTTCTCAAAAATTCGAGTTTTGAAATTGTCTGGAATTCCCGGGCCTTCATCGCGAACACAGATGCGAATGAATTTATCCGCGTTTGCTTCTGTCCAGATAGAGACCACGCCACCATCCGGAGAGAACTTCGCAGCGTTGGATAATAGATTGACTGACGCCTGATTGAACCGGTTGGCATCCACCGTGACCGTCTGGTCTTCGCAAAAATGTTGCACCAGGAAGCGAACGCCAAACCGATCTGCCAGGGTCTCATGGCGACGAACAACGTCTTCGACCAATTCCTGGGCGCTGAGCGTTTGAAGATGATATTCCATCTTGCCTGCAGCAATTTTTTCCAGATCCAGAATGTCATTCACCAGATTGGTGAGGCGGCTACAGCCTTCGTGTGCCAGAGTGATAAGACGCTCGCAGCGCTCATCCAGTTTTCCTTCCGACATACGGCGCAGGAGGTCGAGAGAGCCAAAGATCGAGGTGAGCGGAGTCCGGAGTTCATGGTTCACGGTAGAGACGAACTCATCCTTCATGCGTTCCATTTGCTTGCGGTTTGAGATGTCCCGCATGGAGCCGCAATAATAGACTTGGCCGTTCTGATAGAATTGGGAAATGGAAAGACTGATTGGGAAAGTTGACCCGTCTTTATGTGTCGCTTCAACGTCTCGGCCAATCCCGATAATCTTGGCTTTTCCAGTGCGTTGATAGTTCGCAAGATACTGATCGTGCTCACCGCTATAGGGCATTGGCATCAGCATTTTGACATTCTGGCCCAGTAATTCTTCTTCGCTATAGCCGAACAACTCTTCACAGGCTGGATTGACGGACTGAATGATGCCGTTGCGGTCGATCATGGCAAAAGCGTCGACAGCGTGTTGGAAGAATTTCTGCTTTTGCATCCTCTCCCGTGCGAGTTCATTCATGAGGTCACGGAAGGCGACGGACATATCGCCAATCTCATCATTGCGATCGTATGGAAGGTTCAGCTCATCGACGTCATGGCCTGTCGGGAAAGTGCGCAGAGTCGAAGTGACCGAGCGTAAAGGCGCTGTGAGCCTTGAGGCGGCGATTGTGGCGCATGCCAGAAAGATTGCCATTAAAAGCCCGGCAAAAGCGAAGTTTTCTGCAAAGTTGGAAGCAAACTCTGAATAGATCAGCTCATTTGGAACGGTCTGAAGAACGGTGAAGCTGCGTCCGGGATTGTTGACCAGAGTCTGGTCCGTGGAAGCATGGTAGAAAACACCATCCCGTTGGAAAATTTGCTCGTTTGGCGCATCTGCAAAATCGGCAATGAAGTTTTTAAGATATTCAGGTGCCTCTTCCGCCAGAAGCAATTCTGACATGCCTGTCGCTGGATCATAGCGAAGTGAATCGCCTTCTTCGTTGAAGATAAGCGTATCAACTTCAATATTCATGGAACTGACCATGTCCTGAAGAATGGCGCCATAATCTGCATTGATCACGACCGCGGCGCCGGGCACTGCGCTATTTCGTGTTGAGACAGGTGTGATGGCCCGGATTGTCGGCGTTCTTGTCGGGTCTACAACGCCATTCTCACGGTTTAGATCGATTTCGGAGAACGCAACCTGTCCCGGTGCCAAAGTGCGCGCGAGCTGCATGTATGGTTCTTCGCCCTTATCCTGAAGCTCTGAATTGCTCACCGTAACCAGCGTGTCGCCAAAGCGGTTGACCCGGACGATCTCGCGACCGTTATCGGCGGTCGAGATCAGGCGTAGTGGAAGACGTGGGGTCTGCGCTCCATCACATTCATGAAGAGTTGTGACGTCGTGCTCAGGGCATTCTGTAAGGTAATGTAGTCCGTGGTCTCTTCGAATTGGCCGGAAAAGTGATCCGCAATCAGCTGAACATCAGGCGAAAGAGCGACGATCTCGGTGTCCTCGCGCAGGGTGTGAAGGACACTTTCGACGTTCTCTGTAATAAGTCGACCTTCTGAGCGCATTTGAGCTTCGGCAGTATAAAAGGCCTGATTGTGCGCCCGAATGGAGTTCATCCAGATAACGCCGCCCATTCCGAGCAAAGCGATAACCCCGCAGAGCAAGATAATCTTTGCGGACAGCGAATTAATATGAAACCTGTCGTTGTGCATGGTAAACACCTTTAGACCCTGACACTGGACTTATTCTGTAGGCGAATATGTTAACAACACGCTTAAACACGTTAATGTGGGGTTACGTTGAAGGCAAGACCGGAAACTCCACTTAATCAGCTTCAAGTATAGATAAGTGAAGAATGGATTTTAAGAGATATTTAATTAATGGCTTTTGAAATTGCCTTCAGGGATTAGGATTTCGCGTTTTTATTAATTAATCCCGTATTGATAGCCTATCACCAGTTGAAGCCTGAAGTAATTGGGATGGAGACCATGCGAAATATAAACAACCAAATGTTGAGTGTCGTTTCTCGGTTCTGCAATGATTTTTCCGGTCAGGTTGAAGGCCTGATCAGTCTGATCCCGGAAGATATGAGTACGGCGCCCGAGCATTTTACAAATCTGCATAAACTCCACGCAGAAACTCACAGACTATGCGGTGCGTCGCACTGTATGGGTTTTCTGCAGGTGGGCCGTGAGCTCGAAAAAATTGACCGTGAAGTGATGTCGCTTAATGGGGCATCACCGGACCGTGTTCGTCAGACGCTACCGATCATTCGACGCAAACTGGAAGCGGTGAACCGCGAGTTTGGATGGTTGTCGCCAGCACGCTCCAAGCTAATCAACCGCGCATCTGCGCTAGAAGAGCTGGAAGCAGCTGAGAAAGACGGCGAGCTGGAGCGTGCCTCCGAGAATGCCAAAATGCGTATTCTGGGCCGTGAGAAGGTCCTCTTCGCTGATGATGATCCATATGTGCGCGAACTGATGGAGCAAACCCTGACTGAGCTGGGTGTGAACGACATCGCCGTGGCTTCTTCAGGTCGTGAAGTTCTCGATATGCTGGAAACTTTCGAGCCGACCGTCCTTGTTACGGACTGGAATATGGAACCGGTGAGTGGCCTTGAGCTTCTGAAACGTATCCGCCAGGGCCGTACTTCGCTCGAGCGTGATACGCCGGTGATGTTCTTTACAGCTGTGAAGGACCGTAAAGGCATTATGGAAGCCAACCGATATGGTCTGAATCAGCTTCTGTCTAAGCCTCTCCTTCCGTCTGAGCTCTCAGAGGCTGTTCTGAAAGTTGTCGGCAAGCGCTTTCAAACGCGGAACAAGGTCTGGGATGTAGGCTGAGCTGTCGCGGGTTCGGCAATCAGAAGGCCGGTCTGAAAAGGATATAAAAAATGCAGACTGATGAAACACTTCGACAAATACTGGGTGACTATTGTGAGAAGCTGCCTGATCAGTTGGCGAGCCTCTATGATTTGTACAACACCCGGAAATATTCCTCGATCCATCCCAAGGATATTGCTCGCAATTTGCATGTTGAGCTGCACCGCATGAAAGGCGCGGCCCATTGCATGGGGTATCGGAAATTCGGGCGCGAACTTTCACGCATGGATACCAAAATTTCCAAATCCCTTCGTCTGCACACGCGCGGGATTCAGGAAACGCTGGATGAGCTCGAATTTCGTATTGCGCGTCTGGATCTGATGCTTTCCGATATCACTCCGGACAAGTCGCGTCTCATCATGAATAATCTGGTGGAGGACTGGAACCAGCAGGAATTGCTGGAAGAAGGCCGCGACGAGGAATGGCTGGATGTCCTGCGCGATCAGCGCATCGTTCTGGCTGATGATGACCCATTCATTCAGAAAATTCTCTCGACTTATCTGATGGATATCGGTGTGAAGCGCGTCATGGCAGTCTCTTCGGGGCTGGAGGTGATCAACGCGGCAAGCGATTTCAGGCCCGATATCATCATAACAGACTGGAAAATGAAGCCTGTGTCCGGGCTGGAGCTTCTTCAGTGCATTCGCAATGGCGGAACAGACCTGGCAGAGGATACAATCGTTGTGTTCTTTACGTCGAGCCGTGATGGGCGAAGCCGAATGGAAATTGAATGCAATGGTGCAGACAAGCATCTGACCAAACCGGTCAGCCCGCGTGTCGTGAAGTTTGCGCTGATTGATATTCTTAAACGCCGAGCCGGCGTGGCCGTTGAGCAGGATGCAAGGTCCGAGGTCGAGGCGACGTCCTAAACGCGGCGGATCTGTTCGTCATAAATGGCAGTGACTTCGTCCAGAAAGCCATCAATAGACACCTGGTTCTTATCCAGAACACCAAGGGCGCCGCTTTGCCGCGCCCTTTCTTCTGTCAGATCGCAATTTGCATTCGTTATGAACAGGATCGGCTTTTTGGAAAATTTCCGGATATGCTGAACATCGTCCTTCAGAGACAAGGCGTCCGGTCGACGAATATCCACCAGGATGAGGTCGGCGTCATTGCGGGACAGATAATCGCACATTTCTTCTAAATTCTGGCTGGTGGTCAGAGCTGCATCAAGTCGTTTGGATACGGAGTGATGAAGCTGAAAACACCAGTCAAGATTGTCTTCTAGATAGTGGATGATCATATAAAGCTCTTGATCAACTTTGCGCCTGCCCAAGCTTCCCATAACATTTCAAAAGACAATTCGAAATAAATAATTACACATGATCAAATAAAGCGCTGCGAAGCGACAAAAATATCCGCTATGTCGCCAAAATTGCCAGTAAAATAAGCTACTTTCTGTCGCTGTGAGCGTTTGATTACGATAGTTTATTTGAAAATTCGATTAAAATCTCGAATTCTGGGCAGGCGAAGGCATTAAGAACTGTCATTACGGCAACCTTGAGATGTATTCGTGTTATGTGCTCATTTCGCCTGACGTTGCAACCTAAGCGACATGAAAATCATATATAATTTCGCTAGCCGTGCGCGTAGGAGCCGATGGACTGCACGCCGGCGTCCTTCAGCACCCGTTCAACAGTGCGCATGCTGAAGGGTTTGACCAGGAACTGATCTGCTCCGCTGGAGATCACATGTTGCACTTCGCTCAACGTCCGCTCTGAAGTGAGGAAGATCACTGGTGTCTGTTTATCAATACCAGCTTCGCCTGAACGGATGCGGCTCAGAACCTGCATTCCGTCACACGGCAGCATATGCCAGTCGGTTATGATGATTGTTGGAGAGAAGTCCGGCGCTTTATTCAGCAATTCTTCGCCGTCACATGCCGTCGCGACGGCTTCAACCTGCAAAGAGACCAGAATATCTTGCATCAGATCGCGTATGGATGCGTCATCATCTGCGAATAACACCCGTTGTGACTGAAGCACGTCCTTCTGAGCCGTCCGGATCATGTTGACCGCTGGCTTCAGAGCACTTTGGCTTTCCAATTTTTTTTGGCGCAACAGCAGTGAGTTTTTCGGTTGGACATGTTCTGCAAGGCGCGCGATTGTCGCGATTTCTTCGAAATATATGCCCAGAAGTTCCCGTTCCGGTTCGATTTCAGAGAGAATGGTTGCCTCTACGTCGCGCTCAAAACTTTTGATGCGGTTTCCGAAATGCGAATACCCCATGCACAGCGCCGCTCCGCCCATGCGATGAAGCTCGCCATGCAGGGTGACCAGCGCAGATGTGATGCTGGTCACGCCTTCTGCTGCGTTTTTGAGGATTTCAGCGAGCTCGATCAGTTGCGTATCAAGGCTCGCGCAATATCGGGTGATGATGTCCGTGGCGCTCATAATAAAGTCAGCTCAACAGAAGAAAGTAGATGGAATCCTAAGGCGAGGTGTCGATTATGTGGATAAGACAGATGGTGTTTGTCTGGCCGACCATATCGACTTGATCTGATCACCAAGGTTGAGCGCATCAAACGGCTTTACGATCACGGACAGCGCGCCAAGATCCATATAGGCTTGCTGTTCGTGCTTCTGAACTTTGGCCGTCATGAAGATGACCGGAATATGCTCGCCGCCTGGTAGTTGGCGGATACGTCGCAAGGTTTCGACGCCGTCAATATCCGGGAGCATGACATCAAACAGCAAGAGATCTGGCTGATAAGCGCGAAAAGTTTCAATCGCCATGCTGCCATGTGAACAATGACGTACATTGAAATCTGAGAAGTCCTCCAGCGCCATAATGGCGATTTCCGAGATATGTGCGTCGTCTTCAAGATACAGTATCTTGTTCGGCATGCTGTCCATATGTTTTGGTCCCTGTTCCCCGTGATTTTACTAGATCGCAAATGCCAGTGTGTGCGGCGGCGCGAGGCGCTGTCCGTGAATTGGCAGATCGAAATAGAAGGTCGTCCCCACGCCTTCCTGTGTTTCAAATGATACCTGGCCATTAAAGGCTTCGATGATGGATTTCGTGATGTTCAGGCCGAGCCCGGTGCCCGCCTGCTTCGGGCTTTTCAGACCGGTGGCTTGAGAGAAGCGTTCGAAAATACGGTCCTGAAAGGCTTTTGGAATACCCGGGCCGAAATCGGTAACACCAATACGAACCGTGTGTGCCGAAATACGCTGCGTTCTAATGATGACGTCGCCGCCCGATGGCGAGAATTTCGCCGCATTGGAGAGCAGGTTCACCATAGCTTGCGTGAAGCGAGCCGGGTCCATTTTGACGTGATGGTCTTCCAGATGCTGGTCCAGAACGAAGTTGACACCGAAACGTTGAGCGAGCGCCTCATTGCCTTCAACTATGCTGGTGATAAGCGGTTTCAGCTCAACGTCTTCCATCGCGTAATCCATCTTACCGGCAGCGATTTTCTCGACGTCGAGAATGTCGTTCACAAGGTTGCTGAGACGTCCGCAGCCATCGTGTGCTAGGCTGACAAGTCGCTCACATTTCGGGTCCAGCTTGCCAGTGGACAGACCTTTGAGCAGATCAAGTGACCCGTAAATGGATGTCAGCGGCGTGCGCAGTTCATGGCTGACGGTTGAGACGAACTCATTCTTCATCGTTTCCATATTCTTGCGTTCAGTGATGTCTCGCAGAATGCCGGTGAACATATTACGGCCGCCAAGCTCCGAGCGACTGATGGCCAGCTCCAGCGCAAAGCGTTGGCCGTCTTTGCGTACGCCTTCCAGCTCCAGCGTTTTGCCAATGATCCGGCTTTCGCCCGTTTCAATGACTCTGCGGAAGCCGGCGCGGTGGGCATCGGCAAACTCGTCTGGAACCAGAATGGTCAGTGGCTGACCGATCAGCTCATCGCCTTCATAGCCGAAAATCGACGCACAGGCTGGGTTGCAGGTGTCGATGAGACCATCTTCATTTACGGTCAGAACACCATCGACAATGTTTTCCAGAACCAGTCGGGTCTTCTCCTCGCTCGCGGCAAGACGGGAGTCAGTGATGACCTTATCAGTGACGTCCTGGAAGATGCCGAAAACGTTGAACCGTCGCGGATTATCCGGGTTCGGGAAACAGTCGCCCTTGGAAAGCACGTGACGAATTTCACCATCCGGGCGGATAAGGCGCATCTGAAAGGAAAACGGTGTGCCATTCATCGTCGCTTCCTGAACGAACTCAGCGACGGCAGCTCGGTCATCAGGATGATAATGCTGAACCGCATCGTCGACATTTGGGTCCATTGAGTCTGATGACAGTCCGTGAATGCGGTAAATACCTTCAGACCAGTAGAGCTCACCCGTGGCACCGTCCATGCTCCAATGGCCCATTTCGGCAACCGTCTCTGCAAGCTCCAGCTGTCGGTTGTTCTCAATGGTTTCCAGTTCGCTGCTTTTGCGTTCGGTAATGTCAAAGTGCAGGCCGGTCAGACGGGTGACGAACCCCTGGGCGTCACGATCTGAGACCGTGGCGCGCGACTGAACCCAGATCCAGTCGCCAGTTCGTTTTTGCATTTTGTATTCAGTCTCGAAGGCGTGCGTGTCGCCGACGATAAAGGCGCGAAGCTCCTCCATCACCCGCTCATACTGGGACGGCTCAATCATGCGGTACCAGTTCAGACCGCCTGCGCCGAGCTCTTCGGCTGAATAGCCGAGCAGAGCAGCAGAGCGTTCACAGAAGTCGATCTGGCCGCTCATTACATGGAAACTCCAGGTGCCGATGCGGCCCCCTTCCATGGTGAGGTCCAGTGTGCGTTTTTGCTCTGCCAGGTCGTTATTGGCTTTTACGATGTCTGAAATATCGCGAACAACGCCGCAGAAATAGGTTTGATCGCCTTGCGTGAAGCGGCTGATGGATATCTCTACCGGGAAGTCGGTGCCGTCAGCTTTGCGTGCGGATATGGTGCGCGTGCGGCCAATAATGTGCCTTTCAACGTCACTTTTGGCTTCGGAGATATATTGATCGTGTTTGTCTGCCGATGCCGGTGGCATAAGCATTTTGATGTTTCGCCCCAGAACATCCTGCGACTTATAGCCGAAAATCTCTTCGCACGCCGGATTGAAGGTTTTGATGACGCCGGTTTGCGTGATCACGATCAAGCCATCTACCGCATAATCAATCACATTGCGCTTCATCTTCTTGGCGTCATTCAATTCGCCAATCAGATGAGTAAATGAGCGGGAAAGAGCGCCGATTTCGGTGCCCGACTCTGTGGGCAGAACAAGTTCCTGATTGTCAGGATCGCTCGCATAGAGCTCAATGGAATCTGTCATCTTTTTCAGCGGGCGTGTGAGCCGGGCCGCGAGTATTGCTGCGACGGCTGACAGGCCTACGAGCAGTATTAAAGTCAGAATAACTGAGAGCCATTGCGCATTTCGAACGCCAGCGAACAGCTCTGATCGCTTGCCCTGGACCACGATGTCCAGGTGAAACTCGGAGTTGGGTAGCAGATGGTCAAGGCGGTTCGCGATCGCATAGTTATCGTCAGATGATTGCAGCGTGCGCATTTCGTTCTGGCGCAGGCTCATCAATGATGTAGCCAAATCACCGGGAATGCTTCCTGGAAACATGAATTCAGGTGTCTGAGTTGCACCTTCATAGGCCGCCACATTGCCTGATGCATCCAGCACGAACGTATCAAACTCTGGTTTCGTCTCGTTCAGAACGTCGAAAACGAGCGCTCTGTAATCGGCATTGATGACGATGACACCGAAAGCATGTCCCAAACTGTCGAAGACTGGTAGCATAACGCGCAAAGTAGGGGATGCATTCGGTTCGACTTCGCCATTCTCCCGGTTCTGAGTGATTTCGGAGAAACTCGCTTCGCCGGGCTGCAATTGCATCGCCTGACGCATATAAGGCTCTTCGCCCTTTTGCTGCAGCTCATCCATCGGAACGGTGAAGACCGAGCTACCGATACGGTTTACGCGTACAAGCTCGCGCCCATTATTCGCGAATTCGATATACCGCATCTGCGAGTAGTGCGAGCGCACGCCCAGCAATGACGTGAAAATCGTGGATAGACGGCTGCGCCAAAGTTCTTCTGTTGAACCGTCAAACGGGTCGATGCCTTCATTTTCGGATGCGCGAACAATACCTCGAATTGGGGGGGTGAGAGATACCACGCGCGCGTCTTCGACCAGCGTAAGCAGTTCTTCACGAAGACGGGTCGATACGACAAGACTGTCGGCGCTCAGGATGGTTTCTACATTGGCCTCGGCCAGTTCGAGATTTTTCGAATGATTGAGCACAGCGAGAAACAAGGTTCCAATCAGTGCGAAGCTGAAACAAAGGCCAATGATTTTCAGGCGCAGTGACGAATTTGAAACTGTGTTGAATGGCATTGCGGTTCCCCGGTCTGTGCAGCCATTCACGATTAGTGAAAAAAGATGAATGCGGCGTATAAAACTGTTACCCGGGAATGAATTTCGAAATTTAATTCATATTTTTCAATAGTTTATTTTGGGTAGGTAATTTGAGGGCGGGGTTTAACCTTTGGTTGACTAACGACGTCTTACCTGCACTTCGGATTTGGAAAATCTTAATTTTAATTTCTTTAAATTTTACCTGTTAGGTCCTGTTTCAAAGACCGTCCCGGGAGGTAAGGCCATGAGTGCGCAACAAGATCAGATGTATGAAATCGTGTCTCGATTTTGCACCAATTATGAAAGCGAGATTCAGGCCCTCGAAAAGCTGATGGATGATGCTGAGCGCGACGCCGCAGGAGCCTTTTCTACCCTGGCCGATCTGCATGTTGAGACGCACCGGCTTGGCGGCGCCGCACACTGTATGGGATTCAGGTTCCTGGGCGGTGAGATTGAGGATGTCGACAAGCTGATCCAGCGCTATCTCGATATGCCCAATCTGGATGACACGAACTGCCTGACGGATGTGCGCAAGCGTATCGAGTCGCTGAAAGCCTATCGCGGAGATCTGCATCCTTCCGGGTCCAAACTCCTGAACCGGGCAACGGCGCTGGAAGTTCTGCGCGAGGGCGAGGCAGATACCGAGGCGATGAAGGTGCGTGATGCCTCACGCATTCGTCTTCTGAACCGTGAGCGCATTCTGTTTGTGGATGACGATCCCTATATTCGCGCACTTGTAGCGCGCACGTTTGAGGATTCCGGCATTGAGCAGATCGAAACGGCGCGCAATTGCGAAGACGCGATCAAGGCTTTGAAAGAATACCAGCCAACTCTGATCATCACGGATTGGGAAATGTCACCTGTGAACGGGCTGGAATTGTGTCAGGTTATCCGCAATGGCCGCACGCCCATTCCGCGCGATACGCCGATCCTCTTGTTCTCCGCGCATAAAACGCGAGATGATCGCCGCAAGGCGCTGAAGGCGGGTGCGAACAAACTGCTTGGGAAGCCGGTTCTTCCTGAGGTGCTGATCGATGCAGTTGCAGAGACGGTCGCCAAACGGTTCAAACTGAGCCGCCGCGCACGCAACTAGACCTTCAAATTTGCCGGAAGTTTCGCTATGAACGGAGCCGGGCAATCATCGGGCGGGCACTTTGCGACACAGACTAGAAGCAGCTTTAGCGCGCTATTGCGAAGCATTTCCTTCGCAGTATGAGTCCGTTCGACAGCATTTGACGGCATGTCACGCCGCAAATCTTTGCAGTCAGCAAACCCTTTCCGACCTTCATGCAGAACTTCACCGGATGAGCGGAGCGGCGCAGTGCATGGGATTCCGGGCGCTGGGACGAGAGTTCTCTCGCGCTGAAGAGCGTCTGGCTCGCGCGATCAAATCTCCCAAGGTGAATTTTGATGACCTTTATGAGGCGCTCATCATGCGGCTCGATAAGATTGAAGACCTGATGGATGAGGTGACGCCGGAGCATTCCCGTCTCATCTCAAATGATCTTTTGTCCGAAGATGATGAGCTCAACGCTTCAGATAAGGGTTCAGTGGAAGAGGCCGTTTTGCAAAGCAGCCGTATTCTGGTGGCCGATGATGACCCGTATGTTCGGGAAATTCTGCAGAACTACCTTCAGGATATGGGAGTGGGCGAACTTGAAATCCGGACATCGGGGCTTGAGGTTTTGCAGGCGCTGAAATCCTTTGCGCCTGACGTCATCATCACGGACTGGAATATGGCTCCGGTTACGGGGAAGGAATTGTTGAACACCATCCGGGCTGGCGAAGCTGAGATTGACAGCTCAACGCCTGTCATTTTTTTTACAGCGAATAATGACAAGCTCAGCCGGATGCAGATCGAACATTCAGGTGCCGATCATTTCCTGACCAAACCGGTCAGCCCAAAGGTTCTCAGAACGACGCTTTTGCGTGTTTTGTCCGACCCGTTCGGTACACTGTCGGTGCGGTTTGGCTGAGATAGCATCATGCATTGTATGGTTCTGGTTGCTGTAATTATTTAGAAAATCTTGAATTGAAATGGTCTAAATTCTGGTCTTATTCTTCTGTAATACAGAAGTGGGGCGAGTTTTGAGTTTCCGATATATTTTAGCGGCCGTCTGTGCCTTTGGTGTTTCTGGCACTGCACAGGCTCAGATGGATGGTGATGTTCTGTCCGCGTTTAATGATGCGGTCAGCAATGGCTCACCGGGCCGCATAGAAACGGCTGCCCTAGCCCTGATGAATGAAGCGATGGCCAATCCATCGGACCCTGATGCCACAGTGGCGGCGTTTGAGGCATCACTGAAACTCGCTGAACAGGAAGAATGTGCGGCGGCTATTCCCGGCGCGGATTTCGCGATGCGCCAGCAGGCGACAGCATCTCATCCACTTATGGAAGATCGCCGGGTACTTCTGGCCTATGCGCGGTATTGTGATGATTCCACCAGCGAAAGCCGTAGCGAACTTGAAGCCTCGCTGATGAATGTCACGGAGCCGAGCATGCTGACCTTGCGTGCCTGGATAGACCTTTACACCGGCTATGGCGGATCCAGTCGCTGGCGGGATGCCGTGCGCACGGCAAGTGCGGCTGCCGACCATATGCGCCCGTTCAAGAGCTCCATTCCGCAGCTTTACTTCAACGCAACAGAGTCAGCTGCGATCTCTCACTTCATGCATGAGCCCTCTGCTGAAGCGCATGAGCGTCTCTATCGCTGGCAGCTGGAAGGCGAGCAGTACTGGGCGCAGGTCTGGAACTCCGGAGAGGAGATTCCAGACTGGCTGGAAGATACACGCTGGTATGGTGACGCCTGGATGCATGCGGCCGATATGATGTATCGATCCTTTGAGGGGCAGGCCTCATCCTCGAATGGCCGTGCTGTACGCAATCAACTGGAATCCATGTCCAATGCGCAGCGCGCGTCTGTGTCTTCTGCCTATTCCATACCAATGCTGTCGCGCATGGAATATTACGAGCCGGGCGAGCGTCCGCTTCCATTCTGTCGTGGCCGTGTGAACCAGACGCGCGAGCTAAGCTATCCGTCCGTCGCGGGCTGGAATATGCGGGTCGGCACAGTCATCGTGCGCTTCACGATCGACGCTGACGGCAATGTGGTTGAGCCTAAATTGCTCGCCGCAGTGCCTCCGGGCAATTTTGAAGACCGCGTGCTCGACACGGTGTCTGAGTGGAAATTCGAAGTGCATGATGGACAGGATTTGTCTCAATGCCGCGTTGCGGGGCGAGAGATTTATCAGACGGTTGGCTTCTATATTATCCGCCGATAGCGCGCTCAGATATGCAGAAACCTCAGCCAGACAGACACGGTCAGAACTGAAATCGCAGTTCCGAGCAGAACTGAGCTGGCGGCAACGCCAATGGCGCGCTGATACAGGCTGGCAAAGACAAAAGCATTAATGCCGGGCGCCATGCTGGATGTGATCATCGCTGAATAAAGCGGTCCGTCATCCAGATGGAAGACATAGCGCCCAAGCAGCAAAACAATGATCGGGTGAACGATCAGAGACAGGGTGACCACCATGCTCGTCTCACCGAAGGATTGGCTCAGCCGGTATCGCGTGAGAATCGCGCCGAGCCCGAACAGGGCTGCGGGTAAGGCGGCTCTGGCAAACATGTCTGCTGCTGCCCAGAAGGGTTCGGGCAATTCAAGGCCGGACAGGTTCACAATAAATCCAAGGCCGAGGCCCAGCATGAGCGCATTTCGCAGAATGGCGCGGCCAACCAGTTTCAGCGTGTTCGCCAGACTTTCCCCATCGGCGCGGGCAAATTCCATAAAGGTGATGCCCACCAGATAGCAAAACGGAGAGTGAATAGAGATGATGGCGAAGTTGGAGCCCAGCGCATCGGCGCCAAGCGCCCGCTCTGTGATGGGAATGCCTAATAGCAGTGAGTTTGAAAACAGCGCGGCAAAGCCGATGGCGACGGATTCCCCCGGTGTCCGGCGAAAGACATAGCGCGCGCCGACAATGCCCAGAATAAAGGAGCAGAACGCGCCACCATAAAACGACATGAGCAGTTGCGGATCGAAATAGGTTTGCAGATCCATGCGCGCGACCGCGCCGAACAGAAGTACCGGGATTGCAAAGTTTTGCGCGAAATACATCACGCCCGTGACATGGTCTTCCCGAAACAGTCCGAACCGCGCCGCCGCAAACCCACCCGCGATGAGTAGGAAAACCGGAGACAGAACGATCAGGATTTCGATAAGACTCATGGCGCGCTCCGTTTCCGGCCTGATATCAGACGCCAGTCCATCGGTAGAGGTGTCAGGCGCATTTTCCGGCTTTAAATCTCATGTCGCCCAAGTGCTGGACCAGCTGCTGGAGACGTAATCGCCAACCGAATAGTTTTGAATGTGGTCGCGATCATCCCAATGGCGCACCCTAGGTTCTTCGTTTGAAACCGGTTTGAGTGGAGAAATCTATGGGTGCTGTCAGTTCTGATTCTGGCGAGAAGGCCGATAGTGCGAAAGGGCAGCTGAGCCCGATCACCATCTTTGTCTTCGCGCTCGCCACGGGTACTTATGCCGGTAATCTTTATCTTGCACAGCCGATTATCGAACTGATCGGGCAAGACCTCGGCATGAGCACGGCTACGCTCGGCGTGATCGTCATGCTGACTCAGGTTGGCTATGCGCTCGGCATGTTTTTCGCTGGTCCGCTTGCCGACATTGCTGAAAACAAACGTCTTATTCTGACCTCTGTGTCCTGTGTTGTTGTGGGCATGTTGGGTATCGCCTTTGCGACGACCCCTCTCATGTTTCTGCTTGCGGCCTTCTTTGTCGGCATTTCAGCCATTGGTACGCAGATCATCGTCCCGCTGGCGGCCAATCTGGCTGATGATGAAAAGCGCGGTGCTCAGATCGGCACCATTATGGCAGGTCTTTTGACGGGTATTATGCTGGCGCGTCCGACTTCCAGTTTTCTGGCAAGCCTTTGGGGCTGGCGCGCGCCATTCCTGGTGTTTGCCTTCCTGATGACGGGCATTGGCATTCTGCTCGCAGTTTACACGCCGCGCTACACGCCGAAGACGCGCTGTAGCTATTTCAACCTGATTAAATCCATGCTGGTCCTGCCGGTGAAGTCAGACGCACTGCGCCGACGCTGTGTTTATCAGGGCATCGCCTTTGGTGTGTTCAACATGTTCTGGACGACCTCTTCGCTTGTGCTGACCGACCAGTTCAATCTGAATTATCAGGAGATTGCACTGTTTGCGATTGCCGGTGCTGGCGGTGCACTGGCCGCGCCGTATGCGGGCAAATTTGCAGACCGCGGGCTGACACGTATCGCGACGGGAGCGGTTCTGATCATTCTTCTGGTATCGCTGGGCCTCACTCTGCCGCTCGTGCATTTCAAATATCTGATCGTCTTTGCGCTGACTGCCGTCATTATCGACGCAGCCGTTCAGGCCAATCAGGTGCTGGGGCAGGCGACGATCTATGCTGAGCTTCCAGAGGCGCGGGCGCGTGCAAACTCCATGTATATGACCAGCCTTTTCATCGGCGCGGGTGCAGGCTCGCTCATCGCACCTGCCGCTTATGATTTTGGCGGATGGGTTATGGTGGTCACTATTGCGGCCAGCCTTGTGGCGCTCACCACGCTTTATTGGGCAACAGAATATCTGACGGCGAAGCGCTAAGAAGGACGACAGGCTTATGAAACTGCAATCACTCTCTCTTCTTCTGGCTGGTCTGGCCGTCGCATGTAGTCCTGCCTCTGAGCCGGTGCCAGAACCGACGCCAACTACCGAAGCGGTAAGCGAAACGCCTGTCTTTACCAATGCAGATGCTCTGGAAACCTATCAGACCCTCGGTCTGGTGGCTGGTAATCCAACGCCACTGCCTGAAACGGGTGATGTCAGCATTGAAGACCCTGAAGCACTGTTTGCTGAGGCGATTGCTTATGGCGCGGAGACCGAAAGCTATGCGCTGCTCGTCTGGTGGCAGGGTTCGCTTGTGCTGGAACATTACTATCCAGGCTATTCCACTGATGTTCGCTCAGAGCCTGCTTCCATGCACAAATCTGTGCTGGGCCTCGTCACGGCAAAAGCGATTGAGGATGGGTTCATCGGCAGCGTTGATGACCCGATCTCCCTTTATATTCCTGAATGGCAGGGCGATGAGCGCGGCGAGATTACAGTTCTCCAGCTTCTGAACATGTCTTCTGGCCTTGCTTCGCTGTCTTATGTGGGCGGCGATGACTCTCAGGCGCGTCAGTTCATGGCTGGCAATCTGGATGCACGCGCGACGGTGCTCGGCATGCATATGGAAGAAGGTGCGGATGGCCCACACTTTCATTATGCCAATGCTGTCAGCCAGCTTCTGATGATGGTCGTTGAGAACGCGATTGGCGGTTCTTACGCAGATTATCTGTCTGCTGAAATCTGGCAACCAATCGGCGCAGAAGATGCCTATGTCTATAATTTTGAAGAAGACTGCTTCCCACGGGGTTACGCCTCATTTCTCGCACGTCCTCTCGACTGGCTGCGTCTTGGCCTTCTGGTGAAAGACAATGGCGTGTTTGCAGGTGAGCAGGTCATTTCCAGCGAGCTGATGGCGGAGCTGAAAGGGCCTGCCATCACGAATGAAAACTATGGCTGGCAAATATGGCGCGGCGCGACCTGGCAGGAACAGCGCTTCTACAATGATGAGAAAGCCGGGTTTGCTGTGCTGCAGAGCGAGCCATACCTGACCGATGATCTGGTCTATTTCGACGGCTTTGGCGGCCAGCGCGTCATCACCAGTGAAGAGCAAGACCTTGTTATTGTTCGCCTCGGAAATACGAGCGTGACCTGGGATGATGCGCAATTGCCAAACCGCGTCATGCGGGCACTCGATAGCCTGGGAGAGGGTGAATAATGGCCGCGCCAACTCATGTTGATACGCTGATCCGCAATGGCACCATCCTCACAATGGATGAGGGGCGCCGGGTTTTCACGGACGGCTTTATAGCGATTAAAGACGGCAAAGTTCTGGAAGTTGGCGAAGACCGACTATGTGAGTTTACTGCCGATGAGGTGATCTCCGCTGAAGGGCAGATGGTCATGCCCGGCTTTGCAAATGCACATAATCACCTCGTGCAAAGCTGTTTCCGCGGATACAATGATGACCGCTGGCCGGTGCTTGATATTCCGACAGCAGTACGCGCGCTCATCCAGCAACTCTTCCTCATGGCCGGCGCTATGGATGAGGAGCGGACCTATAAGATTGTGCGCCTTCACGCGCTGGAAATGCTGAAGCTCGGTTATACCGCGACACATGATGAGCATTTCACCAATGTTCGAAAAGACAGCGTAGATGGCTCATGGCGGGCGATCGAAGAGTCCGGTATGCGCGGCTATCTCTGCCGATGTATCGCGAACAGTAAGTCTGTACCTGACGAAGGTCATGAAACATCAGAAGCCGGTTTGCTGGAGATCGAACGGCTGGGCGCGAAGTTCAAGTCCGATCGTATCACCGTGGCGGGTGGCTTCCTCAATTTCAACTTCCTGGCTGACCCGGAAGATATGCGACGCATCCGTCAGGGGTGTGATCAGCTTGGCGTCGCGTTCGGTGTCGACATGACGGATAATAGCCGGGGCGCAGCTTTAAAAGCGCGCGGCTTTGAAGGCGGTCAGGTTGAATATTATCGCAGCTTTGATCTGCTCGAAGAGCCGATCTATGCGGGCAAGGCCGTAAATGTTCAGCCGCATGAATTTGATATTCTGAAAGCACATGACTGCCGGGTGTCCCCAGTGCCTGTGCTGCGTTTTTTTGATGCGACGGGCATTCCGGTCGATGAGTTTCTGAAACGCGATATACTTCCTGCCATTGGTACAGATGCTCCTCTGGTTAGCGACAGTCAGAACCCGTTCGAAGTCATGCGCCTGATGATCCTCGCGCAGAATGTGAATGTAAAAGCGCGCGTTGCCGCGGGCGGAGAGCGTCCGGCGCGGGAACATTGGCTGACGGCAGAAAAATGCCTCGAAATGGCGACGCTGGGCGGCGCACGCACACTCTTCATGGAAGACAAATGCGGATCGCTTGAGGCTGGCAAAGCGGCTGACCTTGTCATGGTGGACATGCGCAAAGTCGAAGCCCAGCCGGGCTATGATGGACGTCGCGGGCCGGGCGCGCTTGTCTGGGGCGGCCAGACATCCATGGTGGATACTGTCTTTGTCGCGGGTAAGAAGCTCGTCGAAGGCGGACGGTCGACCGTGTGGGATGAAGAGCAGATCGTCACCGAAGCCAATGACGTCCTTCGCGATATCGCAGAAGAAACCGGCCTTTACGAATACCTTCCAACACGAACCGCCGGATCCGAGTTCCGTGGCTGGTCTTATATCTAATCAGGAGAGATGCGAGTGAGCGACGCTAAGGCAAAAACGGCTGTGGTCACAGGCAGCACGCGCGGTATCGGATATGGAATCGCAGATAGCCTCATGGCGCGTGGCTGCAATGTTGTGCTCTCAGGGCCGGGCCAGGACTCCTGCGATGCCGCAGTTGAAAAGCTGAATGCGAAACATGCGGGCACCGCGAAAGCGCTGGCGGTTGCATGTGATGTGACCTCAGAAACAGATGTGACGGCGCTTTGGGATGCGGCCGTAGAGGCGTTTGGTGGCGTGGATATCTGGTTGAACAATGCCGGCATGGCGCTTACCGGGCCAACTCTTAGTGACCTGCCGAGTGATGACTTCCAGACCATGCTCAACATCAATCTGCTGGGCGCCATGAATGGCTGCAAAACAGCCTTCAACGGCATGAAAGAAAACGGCGGCGCTATCTATAATATGCTCGGTGCAGGCTGGGATGGGAATCCGGTCCCAGGCATGATTGGCTATGCGACGTCCAAAGCTGGTTTGACCTTCATGACCAAGTCATTTGTCGCAGAAGCAGATGGCTCTAAGGTTCTGGTGAACTCATTTGCGCCGGGGGTGGTGATCACTGAAGGCTTTATGCGCGAGCAGGAGCGGTCGGGCGGAAAAATCCCGGCGGCTCGCGCTGCTGTGCTGAATATCATTGGCGATCATGTTGAAACCATTGCCGATTGGGTCGCTGACACCATGCTCCAGAATGAGGCTCATGGAGAGCTGTTTAACTGGCTGACGCCGGAGCGGATTGCTGAGCGCCGGGCGATGGAACCAGCGCGAAATATTCTTGCAGCATATGATCTGACGATTACTGACTGACGACTGTTAATCGCAGAACGAATAACGCCGAACAGGCAGTGGAGCAGTATTCGGGGCGGCCTCAGACTGAATTTGAATTCAGCTCATGGAGACCGGAATGTCCGCTACTGAAACACCTGATGTAAACGGTAAAGCCGCGCTGATTACAGGCGCTTCTGGTGGCATTGGCGGCGAAACGGCACGACGTCTCGCCAAAGCCGGTGCGAAAGTCGCCGTCCACTACAATTCAAATGCAGACAGCGCGAATGAGATTGTCGCTCAGATTACTTCAGCGGGCGGAACAGCCATCGCGGTTGGCGGTGACGTTACTGATGAAGCTGCCTGCAAAGCGATTGTTGAAAAGACAGTTTCTGAACTCGGTGGCCTCGACATTCTCGTCAATAATGCCGGCATTTCTTCCTTCATCCCTTTTGGCGAAATGACCGCTGAGGCGATCGACAAGGAATTCTCGGTCAATGTGAAAAGCGTCATCCTGATGACACAGGCCGCCGCGCCTCACCTCGAAAATGGTGGCCGGGTTGTGAATGTCAGCTCTAACCTTATTCACGCGCCAATCCCTGGAATGACAGCTTATTGCGCGGCCAAGTCTGCCGTGGCTTGTCTCACTCATGGTTTCGCGAAGGAACTTGGTGAGAAGGGCATTACTGTCAACGCCGTATCACCGGGCGCGACCCACACGCCTATGACAGCGTGGCTGCCAGACGACATGGTGAAAAGCATCTCTGATGCGACGCCATTGTCCCGACTTTCTATGCCAGACGACATCGCCGACGTGATCGTTTTCCTCGCATCGCCAGCTTCACGCTGGGTGAACGGCCGTTCTGTGGTCGTCGATGGCGGCCTCGTCTGATCCCCAAATTCACTACTCATAAGGACATATAAAAATGACCGACCCGAAAGCTCCTGTTGCGATCTGGCCAGATATTCCAGAACCGCTCATGCCTTACTCCCCAGCGGTGAAGGCAGCAGACTGGATTTTTGTATCCGGCCAACTTGCGAGCGACTTCAAAACCGGCATTGCACCGGAAGCTATTCCGGCAAACCCGCATCTGGAAAGCGAGCAGGCGCTGCAGTCCAAATTCGTGATGGAAACGCTGAAGCGCACGCTGGCAGCCGGTGGTGCAGACATTTCGAAAGACGTGGCGCGCATCTGGCAGTGGCTTCCATGGGAAACGCCAACCTATGATGACTTCCTGAACGACAATAGCTGGCCAGACGGCCTGTCTATCACGCCGTATCTGGACACGCGTAACGAGTACATTTTCGAACCGCGTCCAGCGTCTACAGCAGTCAGCATCCGCGCGCTCCCAGTACGCGACGCGCATATCGAAATCGACATGATTGCGATCACAGACGGTTCAGAGCCTGAGGGCTTCTCACCGGGCCCGGAAGTTCCGATGCCATTGGCTGGTTATTCTCCGGCTCTTCGCCGTGGTGACTGGATTTTCCTTGCTGGTGAAGTACCGACTGACTGGGTTGGTGACTATGGCGAAGCACGCAGTATGGGGCCTGAAAGCGCGCTGGCTAAAGACGCGCGCGTGAACCCGCACGTCTGGTACGGTTCCGAAATCGAAGCTCAGACGGATTATACGCTCTGGAAGCTCCAGAAAATTGCAGAGTCTGCTGGCGGATCTTTCAAGCGTGTCGTGAAAGCTGAAGTCTATATCGGGCATCCAAGCGATTACGAAGGCATGGATAAAGTCTGGAAGAAATGGTTCCCGGACAACCCACCAGCACGTGTCGTGATCCCATATATGGGCCTCGGTACACGCGGTAGTAAAATTGAGATCGCTCTGACGCTTCTGGCGGATGATTCCGAGCTCGAGATCGAAACAATTCACACGACTGAAGCGCCTGAGCCGTTCAGCCATGAGCCACAAGCTGTGAAGGTTGGAAACTTCCTTTTCCTCAGCCAGCAAATGGCATGTGACTCCAACGGCGTTCTCGCTGAAGGCATGCTCCGTCACAAGAACTTCCCTTGGTATGGCCTGCCGGGCAAAAACCAGATGGCTTACATGATGAAGAACATCGCAGCGATCTGTGAAGCAGGCGGCACCAAGGTGGAGAACATTGTTCGTCGCGCTTGCTTCCATGATGAAGGCGATCACTTCGCTGATTCTATTGAAGAATGGGCGAAATACTTCCCGGGCGTGAAGCCAGCTTCCACGACGATGAAAATCGGTGGCCCGCTGGTTGTCGAGGGTGCGAACACGATGCTCGACCTTATCGCTTACGTCCCGGACTAAGCTATGTCTGAGTTGGGTCTGATCTTCAAAGCAAGTGAAGGCAAACGGTGCGACAGTTATCGTCTGGGTGGAGCCATCGTGGACTACGATGCCATCACCAGCAAGTGGCGTATGTGGTACTATTGCCGTGACCGTGGCTTTGATGGTCCGCCCACTCTTGGGACAGGATATATAGCTCACGCCATTTCAGATGATGGCGTGAGTTGGACACGGGTTGAGGGCAAGGAGGCACTGGGATCAGTCCTTGCGCCTAATCCGGATAAGTCCGCATTCGACAGCGTCCATGTGGGTCTAACAGACATCACGCGAGGCGCTGGCGAATGGTTGATGTGGTATTTCGGCGGAGATACGCGTCCGCAGAAGACAGAAGCACCTTTTCTTGGTGATGCAGTCGTGGGCCTCGGCATGCGCCCTGGTCTGGCGCGCAGTAAAGACGGCGTAGAATGGGAGCGCGTTCCGGGGCCACGCATAAGCGGTGCTTTGTTCGACTATCCGGATGAAGACATGTATGCGGCTTGGCCGAATGTGATCTTCGATGGCCGTCGTTATATCATGCAGTACACGTCACCGACTTTGGATCTGAGTTATTTTCATACTCACACCGCCGTTTCAGATGATGGTCTGAACTGGACCAGGAGCGACGACCTCTTCTGGGCGGACGGCGGACGGCCGTATGATGAAGGCGGCATTGTTACACGCCAGATTCTGTTGAATCCCATTCCGGATGGTCGTCGTTTCCTCATGGTCTACACGGCAACTGACAAATATCACGGGCGTTCAGTCGCTGCCGCCGAATCTGATGATGGTCTGGCCTGGTATCACCTTTATGATGAGCCGATTTTTAATGTCGGTGAGACGGATGCATGGGATGCTTATGGCGTTGCGGCAAACCGATTGGTTGCTGTGGGCGACAAGCTTTATTTTTATTATTACGGCTTCCAGTCCCTGGGCGCAGATGATGCTATGCGCGGTATTGGCCTTGCGACTTGTCAGGTGGGCGATTTGCGCCGCCTGCAGCGTTACGACACTCGATAAGTCACTGGATCCAATGTCGTCAGGCGATGATCGGGAAATTACTCCGCACATTCGCTACAGGAATCCCTGAGGGTGTTACTCACAGCTCAAAATTTGGAGACTGATGCAGAATTTCCCGTCTCTGTGCCCTGCGCGGATGGACGAAGAACCAGAAGACTGGGAACGGTGAGCTGCGTGTTTTGGAGAATTCGATGAGTGAGACGAGTACAAGCGAGCCTGCTGCGACAGACAAACTGAGCACTGGGATTAAAGTCAGTTGGGGCATTGGGGCCCTCGGGACTGCGGTCCTGATGAACTCCGTGAGTGTTCTGATTGTCTATTATCTGGCGAGTGTCGTTGGCATGGAAAGCTGGATTGCTGGTCTCCTTCTGTCGTTAGGCCGGATTCTTGATGCCGCCACGGACCCTTTCATGGGCTATATCAGTGACAAAACGCCTAATAAATGGGGCGGACGGCGACGACCTTACCTGTTGATCGGTGCTTTTCTTTCCGCCCTTTCTATTCTGCTCATTTTCAACGTTCCGTTCCGCGGAGACGGCGTTGAAACAATCTCCTATGTTCTGTTTACACTGATCTTTTTTGGCCTTGGCTACACAATTTTCAACGTTCCATTCATCGCCATGCCAGCGGAGATGACGTCTGATTATCATGAGCGCTCTTCCATTCACAGCTGGCGCGTTATCTTTGCCGGCATGGGAATGGCGATCGCTTTCGCGGGTGCTGGTATCATTCTGGACTGGCTCGCAGACGGTCGTACCAACGCGAATGGTGTTCAGATGAACACGTCTGGTGATTACACCATTCTCTCTCTCATTTTCGGTGCGCTCATTCTCGTCAGCATGTTGATTGCCTGGAACGGTACGCGCAAAGCGAAGATGACCTTCAATACGAGCAAACCTATCCCGGGTGGGGAACAGATGAAATCGTTCTTCAGCAATAAGTCCTTCCTGACCATTATCGGTGTAAAGGCATCTCAGTTGATCGCCGTATACGCCAGCCAGACCGCGCAATTCTTCATGGTTGTTGAGGTGCTGAAACGAAGCAGCGATCAGATGGCACTGCTTTCTCTTCCAATGGTTGCGGTATCTATCCTGTCCGCGCCGCTGCTTGTCCGCTTTTCGCGTAAGTTCGGCAAGCGTTGGGGTTATATCCTCTCTGCGATGTTCACTTGTGCGTCTTACCTCTCCTGGATCTTCTCTGATCCGAGCGAGCCAGGCTATATGCTCGCCATTCGTGGAATGATTCTGGGCGTGGGCTTTGCGGGTAATGTCATGTTCGCCATGTCCATGATCACCGATGCAATCGAGCTCGACTCCATCCGCACCGGCATGAACCGCGAAGGCATGTATACGGCTGCGTTCAGCTTCATTGAGAAGTCTGCGGGTGCGATGGGCCCGGCGCTTGTAGGCATTGCCCTCAGCTATGCAGGGTTTGACAAGAGCGCGGACGTTGGTGTGGACAACTATGAAGCGGTCCGTCAGGCGACCCTGTTCGGCGTGGCATATATTCCTGCCTTCTTCGCCTTAGTCTCGGTCGGTATTCTCAGCTTCTATAAGCTCGATGAGAAGGCTCTGGCCGAAGCGCGGGCCGAGAAAGCGCTCAGAGACGCGGCTGAAGCCGAAGCCTGATCCAGCCGTCTGGGCGTTCGCTCAGACATCCAAAATTCGAAAGCGCGCCGCATTGATGTGTGGCGCGCTTTTTCTTTGTCTGGGGGCTGGAGCAAACACAGTCGGGCTCAAATACTCTCTATCATGTGGCAAATCCTGTAAGCTTCATCAGACGCGCTTACGCACTTCCCTTGCTTTCATAGCTGAGAGCAGGAACGCTCCTGTGCCTGTGCCTGTGCCTGTGCCTGTGCCTGTGCCTGTGCCTG